>Ga0065711_1004792_pt2 | contig 16469 bp, 9 predicted proteins | sample Hoacrofraction12_FD_59098 | JGI IMG/M metagenome (GOLD analysis project Ga0065711, IMG submission 59098) | Hoatzin crop microbial communities from Cojedes, Venezuela - Epithelial fraction 12 v2 (version 2) | ecosystem: Host-associated > Birds > Digestive system > Esophagus > Crop | place... | reverse complement strand
AAAAAAAAAAAAAAAAAAAAAAAAAAAATCACATTTCTACCAAAACTGAGAAGGTAAGACAGTAACATATTTAAAAAGCAAGATATTAAAATACTGAGAAATTGAGTACATACATGTACACATGTACTTTTCTAATAAGGGTACTGAATTCCAAAAGCAGTAGGGAATCTGTACTTTCACAGGCAAAACTTAGAGTCTCTGCATAAGTGTAAATGAAGCAATACAGTTAAGCATTAGGCAGGTCTGTTTATAAAAAAAGAAAGAAGAGGAAAAAAAGACCCATAAAGAAAGAACTTGAGAATCACCATAGTTGATATAGAAACTATAACCTAAGGATCCAAGGCTAACCAAGGAAACTCAAAGCCTGGAACAGTTTTGCATTAAGCTGTGTTTCAGAAAATGCAGAAGTTAAATTCATTTTGGTGGAGGAGTACACGCTGCTGTCTAACTTGTGCTGGTTAATCTGCCACAGTTGGACTTAACACACTGCTGCCTCTGAGCCAAGTTGTGCAGACACTCCCCATTTAAACTGAAGTGAAAATAAAGGTAGGCTTGGCTATGAACGCAAAGTCCCTCCTCAACGTCTCCTTTCAGAAGAGGACCAAGTTAATGAATAGGCAGAAGGTGAAACAGTTTATTGCTGAGTAATTTCATTAGAGTAACTTTTAAATTAAATCATACAAAACCTTTGAAGTTATAATCCATTCAGAAACACGTAGACATTACTCTCACTACACACAGTCCTATGCCAGACAGTATTAACTCAGGTCTTCATAACCCTTCCAGGTCCTGGCGTCTTTAATCAGAACACATATGGGCATGGATGTGTTTTATACAGGGACACACACAGGGCATGGCAGTAAATTTTCATTAATAAGTGACCAAGGGAGAAAAGTGTACGGGTATGACTAAGAGACCATTATCTCAGAATCATGCTAGTCAACCTGTCCACTGTTTGTCACCGTTGCAGGCTTTATACTTCTATAAGGGTTTGAAAGCTTCCCTCCAGAACCTTGAAAAAAAAACCCAAAACAAAACAGCACTTCCTCCCAATCAGTACGCATTCTAGTACACCAGTGATTTTTTGAACTGATATATTATGGCTGTATATTTAACTCTAAGAATACAGAACTACAGTACTATTTTTCTTAAAGGTACAAATAGCCCAGAAAAATTCCAGACTTTCCCATCTCAAAAAAAACCCAAACCCAAAGCCCCCCAAAACAAAAACTTAGCATCTAGCATTGCACAAAACCTCCTAGAAACAGCTTCTGAAAAATTTCCAAAAATAAAACATAAAAGACAACACACATAACTGAGCCAAGATATCAAATATTTGAAGTTAAAAATGGCAATTTATGAACACACCAAATAAAACATCACCCTCCTCCTCTCAGTTTTACCTACACTGAAGAAGATCGACATGGACAATGGATATGAATTCTCCCCAAGCACACCCAAATTCTCACTGTGATTCAAAATTTTGCATTTACAGAAAATCCTTAAGTGGGACTATTATTAATGCTTCAGCAATTTGATACTGACAATGCTTCAGTTTTAGCCTTACAAACATCATAGTGATTGAGTGAGCATGTGTGTATTAGGTTTGTTTACTGTGAAATCTTATTTTACTTAATATGCTCAAAAATCTCCTTACAGGTCTTTTAATAGTAGGATATATATAAAACCCTTATTTCTGAGCCTGACAGTTTATTTTCATCTTTTTTAAAGAGAAACATTTATAGGGCAAGTCTTCCTTTACAACTTACCTTTGGTACTCGTTTTCTTGGTAGACTGATATAATTATTAAAGATGAAATTTGATGACTTTGCTGAACAAAGTTCATTATTTTCTCCATTTTGCTTGTCGCCAGCATCTGTTCAAAAAACAAGTGCTTAGGATATTTCTTCAGGTTTCTTTTTTAAATACGTTGACTAAGCCAGAACTTTCCAGCTGAGCGCTGGTAGCAATTATACATAAGAAAACCAAGCAAATAAAAGTAAATACATACAATGTAGGGTGATTTTTTTTAAAAAAAAGGAAGAACGGACATGCTGCCATATGCAGTCATGCTTACCAGAGAGTCACTGTAACAACCTGATACATGAACTTCATGATGTCAAGCAGCAGTTTTCCAGCTGCTCCTGTTCTCTGAAACCAGCAAGGGCCCACAAAACCTTGGTCTTCAATCAAGTTATTCCCCCTTTCCTTTTTTAAGCACAAGGTAACTATTGCAAACAGAAGCAGGCACGCTCGCATGCCAGAACAGCTCAGCTGGGAAAGGACTCTTGGCACTCAAGAGCAGTGCTCGTAAGCAGCCTGGATGAAGAGCTTCCGCTCCCCAAACATGCAAAAGTTAGGAGCAGCCTGGGTTCAGCTTACCTACTGCCCGCAGAGGTGTGCCCCTGAAAAGTTCGTAAAACTTGGACAGGTACATGACCATGCTGAGCTTGTCAGGCTCCCCAGCCGAGCCCACCTCCTTCCCCGTGGTCACCGGGGGGATCCCAAACTCCTGCTCAGCAACATCGAATGCCAGCTGGTTGTTTTTGACAACGTCCTCTTCATTCAGAGCATCAAAGTCGCTGCAGGGACAACACAGTGGCATCAGTGGCAGCTTGCCCTCTGCTGCCCTCGGAAACACGCAGTGCTCCCTTGCCCATCAGACAGGTACAGAACAGCACCACGAATGAGGGCACAGTCATTTCACTGGGTCAAAGCTACAGAACCTACACAATGCTAAAAGTCTCAGAAATCCCATTATTACAAATCTTGGCTCTACCAGAAACGTAATTTAAAACCTATTTCACTGAACTGGATTGTGATGTAGACCCACGAAAAAGGATTCCCTTACTTATGAAGAAATGCAGTTCCTCCTCAGAAGTGCGAAGAAACCTTTTTCCTCTCCAAATACAGCTGTGGTACTACAGATTTCACCTGTTAGCAACTGACTTTTTAGTTTTGATTAGTTCTATAAATCACCAAAGCCAGAGGAGTAAATTTAGGCTAGCATTTTGAAACAAACATGTTATACATGTGCACACACACATGTACCGGCACTACCTTTCTTTTTAAGGTGTTACACACACAGTTTCAATGAGGATCTCCTGTCCATGTCATAACTGGATTTAGCAGTGCACTAAAGAATATCACACATCTGGAGCTGTGTTATCCATTTGCTAATCCATTTTTATGGGACCTATTCTAAGACTCTGATCCCTTGAACAGCTTCCAAGATTCATGATTAAAATAAACATGTGAATAAATTACAAAGCTCCAGGCAGGGTAGTTTCTTTCCCCTCATAAGCACTGTGAATTTTTGAACCCCCAAAGAATTTCTTTCTCTCCCCGTCACTCACACTCTCTGCCTATTTCTGGTGCCAGGGGGGTGCAGGCAGCCCTCCAGCCCAGCCCTGCTCACAGCCCACAGGCAGCCGCCTCTCTTGACTGCCCGGCTTTCATCTGGCCAAGTCCTTCAGCAGTCCCATTTAATACAAAAAGCCAACAAGATCCGAACACAATTTTAATTAAACAGCAGGAGGTCTATTAGCTCAGGAATGTAAATCAATAGATTTCTAGAGAGAGCAGTGCTAAAGGATGTGCTTTCCACAGACAGCAAAGATTACTTTGCTTTCTACACTCTCTCTGCCCTCCTTACACCCACAAACCCATCCATAATTCCCCTTCTAAACTAACCCAAGGCAAAAAAAAAAAATAATCTTATTCTTACGAGGTTAGCTCTCCCTCTGGGAAAGTTGTATAAACAAGCATGCTGGGTATTGCTCTTATTTTTTCCAACTTACCACACCTCATAACAGGGCTCAATCATTTCACTTATCCACAGTAAAGGGAGGCTGACAATAATTCATTCATGACTCTCAAGTCTGTGCAGGCAGGCAAGAGCATGCATCCGCTGCATTTTGGAGACCCGTGAGAGGACAGAAGAGTCACCCCACCACTGACTGCATCAAGCAGGCCCAGTAACCCAGTGCCAGCAACTGCCATTTCCTGACACCTGTTACACACTGAGCCTCTTGCATCTAACCAAGGAACCTTACAAAATATTCATACGCAAGAAGTTGGGTCTTCTAGGGTTAGGACCTCAGAAACACTGTCAAAGGGGGAATGCTGGCTTACGTTCAATCCCTAAAGCAGTTAATTTTCAAGGGCCAGCCCTTATTGCATTGCCCATGTGCAAGGGCACTGCACTCTTCTGGACAGAGTTCTGCAAAACCACCATCTCCTGTGCACCTCCATGGCCCAACACTTCCCTACACGACTGTAACAGCAACCACTACAATATACTGCGGATGGCTCATTTAAGGCTCACCTAGGTGTTTCTGTAACTCATGACAGTGCCATTATGGCTGTGGTTTTAAACATACACTAAAAACCTGTCTCCAGGGACCCAGGAATGCAACTCTCGCATTCTTTAAGCACTGCAATTTTTGTTTTAAATAGCCATGTGATTCCCACAAACATGATCATAAGTCACAAGGTTCAAAGCCGCCCTAGCTCTATGAAAGCATATATTTATTTTAAATGGCATGCAAGGACACACAGAAAAAACAAAGCACAACCAACCCCACCCTCCCCATCTCCCAAACCTGGCAATGGTGTGCACCTTCTTGCAAAAACCAGCAGTAGAAGACGACTGTAGCATATCAGTGTTGTTCTGGTTGGTCTTAAACTATACTTTGGTAAGTGCTTAGTACATCCTACACTCAACAAGATCTGCAGATGTCACTTACATGAGGTCAGGTCTGAAGTGATGGATAATTGCACACAATGCAAGGCCACTTTTCCAGGAGGTAGTCAGGTCTGTGACATTAACATTACGGTACCCTTCTGTCTGTTTCTGACACCAGGTCAGAAGCTTGTTAGGTCGAATATCTGACTCTGCAGTTACAGTGGAGAGCAAACATTTCAATCAGTTTTTGTATGCTCAGAAAGCTCCAAATATTAAGCCACAGCAAACATGAGATGCAACATACCATGTCTTGAGAGATTCACTGATCTTCTAATGGAGATTACTCTTTCAAGAGGACATTGTTGTAACTCATTGGTCACATATAACTGTCTCACCTATAAGTAAAAGCAATTAGCAAGCATAATGTTAGAATTGCTTGGAAAGAAAAAAAGAGTTTTCTTTCTAAGTTAACTTTATCAACAGCTGGTTCTAAATTAAGGAGTCTCCCGAAGATTTTGTTTATGGACTACTTGCAGCCCTATTTCTCCTGGACAAAAAATTAAACTGTGATTTCACAAGCAAGCTTTTCAAGTACTGACCTGGTGAGGTCGAACATGGCTTGAGTTCAAGTTTGGGTATCTTGTTCCCGGGTCAATGGTATACTGGTCAAAGTTCTTGTTAATATTTTCAGGGGTAGTCTGAGGCAAGAGTCGATAAATGCTCTCTCTTATAGAGAAAAAAGATGCAAGAGTTGTTGATTAAAATAAAGACTATATATATTTTTTTTTTGCAGCTACCTGCACCTTATTTTGATTCTGCCAGGACGAGTGCTATGCTCTAAATGCATAATGAATCCATCCCATTTCCTATCCCCTCTCAGCAAGAGCAGGATGCCAGACAGAAAAAGCACAACAAAAAGACAGACTCTTAGAACTTAGGCCCTTATTTTCCTGAGGCAGGAAGCAAGAAAAAGAGGAGAAAAAAATAAAAGGCAGTTACATCATTCAGTCATCTGGTTTTGCTTTAACGTCCACCCAAGGAGTAACTTCTTTACCACATAACAGCACTAAATCCTGTCATTCTGCAATTCCTATAACCGCCACAGCCTTTTTTATTATGCCGTTCAATTTTCCTTTTGGGACTATGCCATGTTTGAGTCATTCCACAGGCTTCTATCTTAAAACTTCTCAAAGCACTGTACTTAGTAATGCTTCTACTCGCATTTCCGCAACAATGACTATTTCTATTATGTATCTGCCCCAAAAGAGCTGGGCAGCTGTATCGGAGCAGGGCAGTTGCCATAAGGACCAAAGTCTGCAACTTCAACCATCAGACCATGGCGACACCAGGACTGCAGATGTACTTCGTGGCAGATTTTATTGCTCTGGTCAAACAGACATTGTGTAGCGAAGCTTATGACGCAGCATTATAGCAATTCTCCTTTGCCACACATTTGTCAGTCTAAATAAAAAGGGCATCAGGGCTACTAAGCTAAAATGCAGAGTTAAAATCACAGACACCAACTATGAAAGCTGTTCGTGCTAAAGTACTTATCTAGACTTTTTTCAGGATTTTTTTTTTTTAATAAAAAAAAAACATGCTGAGATGGTTGGAGTATGAGTCTTTTGACACAAGGTATCTTTGGTTTATTTCCTTAAGGATCACACTTAATTCTAGTCATTAGTGTCTTAAATTCGTGATTTAAACCCATGTCATGCACATTGCTGGGTCTCTGTATTAGCATGCAGAAGTTTACAGAGCAATGGTCTACTGCTATTGTAAACTGTTCAGTAACTTGAAGGAATGGATAATTTCAACCGAATGCCACTGCAGAGAAGAAGAATATTTCTCCTCTTGGCATTCTGAATTCCACTGCCTTCTACCAATACTGCAACTCTCTAAAACATTGGAAATGATGGAGAAGAGAAAAGCAGCACTCACCGTTCAGCAAGGATTTCTAACGGGGGTTTTCCCTGAGCCCAGCTCCGCACCATCCATGCAGTATCAAAAGCAGCTAAGAAGCCTCTTGCACAGCCAGTACCCATTGGCCAGAAGGGCTGTAAGAAGCATCTACATTTTAATTCCTTGTATTTAAGGTTTTATTACAAAAGTAACTTGCAATGTGAATTTGAAGTCTTGGGTTTCACACTGTCTTAGAAAAGTAGCCCAGAAAGAGGTAAAACACAACACAGCCAACTCTTCCAGTTTTCAGACATTTTTCTCCTCCAAGTCTTAAATAATGAAAAAGACTGCTTTCATTTTTTTTTCTAACTTTTATATTGAAAAATAAATATCTTAACCTCAAAAGGTAAAGGCTGAGGGGGAAAAAAACCAAACAAACCAAACAACCCCACCTCAATACTCAAGAACTGGCAAATGAAAAAAAGGGCAAAAAAGATGCCTTTCTACTCATCTTCTCATTTTGCTTTGGACTGACCTTTTAAAAAATATCAGACTGTCACCACGAGTTTTAAAAAAAGGAAAAAAATTAGTTGCAACATACACTACTCATCTTCTCATTTTGCTTTGGACTGACCTTTTAAAAAATATCAGACTGTCACCACGAGTTTTAAAAAAAGGAAAAAAATTAGTTGCAACATACACTTTTCACTTCAGAAAAAGAGAACATATTAAGGCAAAGAGACTGCATAAAAATTTGGACCAAGTTTTTTTCTATCATGGAAGTCAGGAAAATTATGCCATGTACCCAAGCTGAGGACACACAGCTCGCAGTTTTCAGACAGAAATACAAACTGCATAAAGCAAAACAGGATCTCAGCCACAGACTGCCAGCCAAGCATTAGTTATGACATAAACTATGGTATAAAAAAAGAGAAAAGAAAAATGGAGAGAAAAAAATCCATTCCAAAGAAGGTACTGTTGTTTCAGGACATGTAAGAGAGCACAGTTTGTTCTGGAGGGTAGATTGAATGGGTGGATTGGGGGGGGGGAGACTACTTAGAAGACATTCCAAGATGTACCTCAAGCAAACTATCTCCAACAAGTGCCACCAGCAGCTGATGTCTGTGCCTCTCTCTCACTAGTGCAGCATTTTCAGATGCATACATGGAAGTAAAATCAAACATTGCTACATCTGGTTGCCCATAGTGATTGATTGCAAAATCCAAAGAAGGCAGCTGGTAATTGGTTGCAAAGTCAGCAGCTTCTCTGGCGTAGGACAGCAAATTACTCTGGTTCACATTTTCTGCACAGAGGAGCAACTCAGTATCATTATAGTCCTGCAAGGAGAGAAGCATGTAGAATTAGATACTCCAGCTATCCTCTTTGGATAGGAACATTCCAGTCTCATAGAAGGAGTGGCAACCACACATCTCGCAGTATAAAGAACGAAGTGAGATTTGTCGTCATCTCCAAAAAGTTAATGGACAAACAGAGGTTACTGTACTACCCCAAACAGGAACTGTCTATGCCAACACTGAATAAGCAGCTTTATTTGCAATAGAATATTATAGTGCTTCCTGGTTCCTCAGCTATGTGTTATTTTTATAATGTTACTTCCCTCCCATCAAAAGATGTTATCATCATCACTGCAATGCTTTTTTGCATGTGTGCACCCCACATCTGCAACCACACAAGAGCAGAAATGACCTAACATGCAGGTCTCAGCCTGAAGGTTTGATTTAACATCTCAGTAACAACACATTCAAACTTGGATTGTAGAAGGTTTTTGTTTTTCTGTTTTGGGCTGGGGTTTTTTCCAGCCAGTGTGTTGAAGGACTCCGCCTTTACAGGTCATCCTGCTTAAAGCCAGTGATTATTAATAAGGCACTTTCTATTTACAGCTTAATCGTGGATGAGACCCCTAACACCAGGATGATGCCACAGAACCGCTATTAGCCCAGTTGTTTTAGACAGACTGTTCTTTTTCCCACTCAGCCTTAAGCAGGTCAGGAAAACAGCTCTGACGCGCCACAGCTGCTGCTCCTCTTCTCCGAAGCTCCCCACAGATCTCCTGGGACTGTCCCCACCTACAGACACAGCCCCTCTCCCGCCCCAGCTAGGCATGGCCAGCTGCTCGGCCCCGGGAGCCCCCGTCCTCCAAAAGGGCACGAAATCGTGGCACTGAGCTCAGTGGCCCTTTCAGAATGCCAAGAAGCCTTCTGACAGCTCCCCACAAGTGCTTCCTGCAGGAAATTGTAATCCACTGTTTTGGCACTGTCTTACTTTGCAAGAAAAACTGACCTCTCTTGGGTTTCCAGGAAGAGAAGTTTAAATGGTGCCAAAACGCTTTCTAGAAACAAAAGAAAAAAAACCCCTCACATCTTCCAGCAGAAAGGGGGGAAAGAAGAAGAAAAGGCCTCAAATTCCCAAGTACCTCTGAAAGTTCAGGCATTGTGTTTGTAGCCTCCTTTTATCATGTTTCACCCACTTCACAGAAATTGCAGTTTAGCCTGGGGTAGGTTTTAACACTTCCTCATTTGCCTGATAAAACTGTACATAGCCGTGCTAAGGTCTCCTTTAAAAAAAATTAGGTTTTTATTTTCTGGCGTGATGACCACACCACGTATTTCCAAGGTGAGTCAAGATCCCATCTCAGTCAGTTTCAGAACTTTCAGATTTAGGAAGTATTGTTTTCAGTTCTCTACAGAAACTTTGGGCTGACTGGAAGAAAAAACAACCAAACAAGTCAGAGTAAGATCTAAAGGGTCTCAGCTTTAATGAAGTGATCCAGTAAGTCTATAAACACCCTCTATAACAGGCAACAATGTTTATGCAGATGCTCACACTTATTCTGTGCCAAGTAAATAAAACAGGGTTTTAGCCAGTATTTATACATACATTAATAATCACTCCTTTGTCCAGAAGGCTCTGCTTTTTTGCTGTCATCACAAAATAATGAGTGCTATCTTTGTAGTAAACAATATTCTCCAGGTCAATTCCTGAAAAGAGATAATATATTTGTTACGAAGTACAATGCATTGTCCGTGTCATTTCCTAACAACATGTGATTGATCCCCACAGGCGTGTTTCCTTCTTGAGATACATCCACTTTCCCGGCTGGCATGAAGCATTAGTAGACAAGATGCTCCAAAACAAAACAAGAGAGGAAATTCGGCTTACCCCACAAGAGTTTATCTCAGCATAATTTTAAAGTTATTTAGCATCCTTTTAAGGAATTAGACAGTTAACTACAGCCTTAATCTTCTGCGGTAGAAAACGGGAACCAAGTGAATAAAGTGCTTTTTAGGTTGCTAGGGCTCTGGAATTGGGTCTAACCAGGAGTTTTAGTTTCTAAAATAATAATAACTAAAAAAACAAATAGCTGTAAATTAAGAATGGAACTGCTTGCACTGACAGTGGATGCAACTATTCTGAAACCCCGTTTCACACACACGCATTTCACAGTTTGTATTTTAAGTATTTATGGCAGATTCCTGTCTAGTTCTTTTAGTTTATCAGATCTACATATCAAAAAGCAAGAATAAACTCCTCCCAGAAATGCAGGGCCTTTTTCACAGGGTTTAAGCTGTCCAGTATGTGAATGAATACAAACAAAAACTATGTCTTAAGGGAAATCTCTGGGCACTGAAAATGCTCTTCTAAATTTGTTCAACATAGCAGACATTTTTACAGTTGAGAAAAATTTAAACATTAAAACAAGCTATGATGTGGCAACACCCAAGCTAAAAAAAGAACAAACCCACTGTACCATAAATGGACACTGCCATCTGCAAGATTCTAACATCAACAGCATTTTATCACTTTTTTTTTATACAACATATTTAAATTGATATTAATAGGAATAGGAGGGTGGCCTGGCAGATTAAGAGTTCCTCTACTGCCTCTTGTATTTGGTTGTGTTAAAAATGAGGATGCACCCACCCGTTTCCTCTTTAAGGTCCTGGAAGAACTTCTGATTGAAGATGAAAGCAACACCACTAATTTCTTCTACCTTGGCTTCTGCAGTTGTATTCCTGTTTATAAAATTGGCAGTGATAGCTATAGCCAGCTTCCCACGAAACTCCTTCCTCCTGAAACCTGGTAAGCAAAGAAAAGAATGAAAAACACTGGAAACTTCACATCGGACTTTCAGGGAGGGTCAGCTCAAGGCAGCTCGGTCTCTTTCCTGTGTCTAGTCCTACACTTCATTTAGCAACACGGTATCAGCAGATTCCATCGTTCCTCCAAAAATGCCTCAACTGCAAAGAGACTTCTTTCCCCACTCCGAGCTGCAAAACTGGAGCTGTACCACATTCGAGATAAAGTCTCACTAAAAAATAAAAGGTCCGGAGGGAAGAAGTTGAACATGAAAAGAAGTTAAGGACAAATGATGACTAAAGAAAAAGGGGCTGGAAATAGAGCAGATCAAATTTAACGGAGGGAGACATTTTTAACATGTTAAATAGCAGATAAGATTTTTGTTATGTAGGTGGTAAACAGCTTATGAAAAAACATTCAAGATCAGCAGTGAAAAGCAGGACAGAAAGATCTGAAAAACAGAAACCTTTGTAACAGTGCTTAGGTGCACACACTACCAGCTAATGAGGTTTTTCACAGATAATAGGTGGTGAAAACTATTCAGTGGTTTAACTTTCTATTTCCTAGGTGAGACTGACTGCAAAGTTACTTGCTCTCACTCCATCCTAGCTTCTTCTTTTCACAAACAAAGCCCACTAAGCCACGATCTTGCCATCATACATTTTTTTCCTCTGCATATTCCTCTTATCTGCAAGTAAATTCTGAAGTAGGACAGAGGGTCCTTAGAGTATTTTTAGCCAATTGCAGATGACTTCTCAGAGAATACATATATTTTCTAAGAAGAAATAGATCAGCTATGAATTTTTGTCTCTGTGCTTCTTGATATGCTCTCATTATTTCATTGGGATAGATTTAATATGACAATACCAGCTTCTGTATGTAAACAATCTTCAGTGCACCAAATACTCCCTTAGTTCCTGGTACTACGATAATCACTGACTTCTCAATAGAGTCTGCAGCTGAGGTAAAAATGATTTCAGTCTGCTGATACCTGACTATTTAAACAGTCTTTTATGGGGGATAGCTGGACGATACTACGGAGAAATTTCTAATAGAGCATTATAAGGAATTAACTCTAAGCATATTACAGTTGGCAGATATAAGAATAAGCAAACTATGAAGTAAATAGTGTACTTAGTGAACTGAACCTAACATGGATATATTTAAAGCTACAAGGGAAATATACAATTAAGTAACAGGTCTGTTCATGTGATACAGGACCAGTTTAGCTGGCGTCTCACTAAGACAGCTCAGGTGGTCTGAATTCTCAGATACTCAAATTCATGAAGCATTTCCACCTGCTTCTCCCTACCTTAGAGTGATTTATTATCTTTTGGTATCATTTCCAAAGGAACTGCTTCAGAAGCAGTTCCTAAATCACCTCTAGAAAAGAGCAATATCTCTGATGCCTTCGTTAAATACCTGGCAGTCACTCTTTGGTCATTAGTTTAAACATATAGTGCAAATTTACAGCACAAAACACAATGCAAAGAGTATGCAATTCCTGACGTGCATCTTGAAGCAAGCCCAATGGCATCATGATGCATTTTGTAGGCAATGCAGATATATCATCACTGATTCTCAGCACTGTGTTAAATGCCTTTATTTTGAGCCATAACTTAACAATAAAAGCAGAAGATACCACATAAAAAAACAGCTTCCACACAGACTTCAGCGGATTGAAAGGTGGCCTGTTGCTTTGTGCTCTCCTCTGACTTTCAGGCCTTCCAAAATACCCAAAAGAGCATTATAAGGCTCAAAGCACACATTCACCTACCTTCCAAAGTGTTCCTGCGACCATCTGCACCAATAATAACATCAAATTCATATTCTGACAAAGGGTGATCCATGGGGAGAAATTCAGCCCTCCAACCTATCTCTAAAGACATAAAGAACATTATTTATTCATTCTTCAGTAACACAACAGAGAAGCTATTTCAGAGTCTGAAGGAACGGCACTAAGATAAATGGCCCACTTCTCATTGAAATGGAGCTGAATTTTGCCTTGGTCTGATAGAGGGAAGTTCTGCTGCAGTCAAAGCTACATTCAGGCAGTATTAGCAAGGTGTCAAGCTCAAACTGACACTAAAAAAAAAAAAAAGGAAGCCTTCATTTGGATTACCTAATGCACTAAACTTCCTCTCAGACCCATATCACAAGAATATGCTTAAGCACTTCGTTCTCACAGAAATAGCCTCACAGTGACCTTATCAGGACAGCATATATATGCTGTTACACCAAGGAAGTGCTGGGTTTTAAAAAAAGAAACGTAGTGTTCCACCGTCAATACTTCTGCTTGTCTTCTAAACAGAAGTTAAACGGAAGTATACTCACAAAGCTAACTTTAATCTTTGTATTAACACAAAGCTGATTATGTGAAAGTGTTTGTATTGCCCACATTTAAAAATTATATATGCTTTAACTACTTAAAAATATATTTATTCTACTGTCACTATATGACCATTTAAAGAGAGATAGCATAGCATTTTAATTAAAGAAAATTTAAAAATATTCTGTTGCCACTATACCCTAAATACTACTCTTCAAAAAATATAAATACTAATCTTAAAAAAAAAAATAGAAAAAAAGAATGAGAAATCTTTCTCTATTTTGTTTAAAAATCTTGCATAAGATTGCTGATAAGAATCAGTGTGCCAGTGGGAGTTATATTAATGTGAAAGCAAAATGAGGCCCAGGGAGTTTAATACATCCTCAATATTTATATTATCAATCAAAAAATGTTTTTGCAAGAAGATACCAAAAAGCCACACCAGACTCCCTACAAAGCCTCAAACGCACGCCAGAAGGCATAGTGCAAAACCTCAACTTCTCAGACTGAGTCGTATTTTAAGAATTATCAGTGCTCTGTCACAATGATACTTATCATGCCTATGACTGCATATAGCAAACCTAGCTGAATAAGAAGGGCAAAACTGTACCATTTCTTTAAACACAATGCAACTACCTCGAATGATTTCACACAATGCGTGACACAAAAGAAGTTACTGTGAACAGAACAACATCATGATAAACAGTACTTTGGTTTTCTTGATCTTCAGGCGGTTCCAGGACTTTCACAAATTCTAGATTCACGTGGATTTCAACTCCCAGTATGAGTGCAACTTTGAAGAGGATAAGTTGAAGTTGTCGAATACCTGTAGACAGAGTAACAAAGGTGTATGTACTAGGTAAATAACCACAGCTGCTACCACCATACCAGCCAACTGATACTCATTTTTAACACAAGCATGCCGCGCTATTATTTCCCATACTGTGACAAATGCAAATGTAGCGACCACCTCAGGATGTTGTTCTTTTCCACCTCATTTTCCTCTTGCAGCACAATCTCGCAGGAAATAACTCATTTCAGTGGGTTTCTTAGAATACTTTTTCTGATCTTTCCTTCTAAATGATATTTAAAGGATCTGCTAACCAGTATCTTGACCATTTTAGGATAGAAATTTTTACAGCATATTTCCCTGTAGAATATCCCACTTTTGCATATTTTCTCACTAGAAGGGTTGTGTCTACCTTTGACATACTAGAATGGGTATCAATATTCTTCATGCTTTGTAATAAAAACTCATGGTTTAACAAATCCAGACTAACAAAAAAGCTGCTCCGTAAGACTGTCATTTGTTCAATTGCCTTTTTGCTTGAATGAGACCATTTTTGTCCAACTGTGCGTGTGCATGCACGCACTCGCACATGTTTACGGCTGATGAGCTTTCTGCTAAATCAAGAAAGTCTCCATTAGTCTTCTGATCTCGGTACATGTCTTATCTGAACAGTGCCCACACCCTCATACACTTACTGATGTGATCAATAGATCCTGCACAGAATTTTCCATAAAATTTCTTTGCTCCCAGTCCCCGGAGGTCATGGATTGTAAATGGCCAGAGATGCAACACATTGTTTCTTGAAAAAGTGTCCCGCTTCTCCACGACGACGACTTTGGCTCCCAGGAAGGCAAGTTCTATGGCAGTCCGCAAGCCACATGGGCCACCTCCAATAATTAAACACTAGCAGAGAAAAAGGAGGAGTCTTACACAGGGTTTTGTATTGACTTCCACACAGCTTCTAACTTACTTTATTGGTACAACTTGATATTCAACTGCACTTCTGCTACTGGGAGTGTATTCAAGTCATCTATTTAAATCGATAAACATTCGAATTTTGTTTGCATGTGGTGTTCAGTCAATTTATACAAGACCATAAACTGTGCTTCACGCAGACATAAAAGCGTCTGATAAAAAGATGTAACAGAAGAAACAGCAAAAAGCCAAACACTTGAGTTTCTGCTTGTACATTTCTAACTTGCTCACATTTAGTGTTTCAAAAGTGTTTCCAGTAAACAGGATTACAGCTACATAAAAGGGTGGGGAAAGGAAATAAGTGGTCTTAGTGTAGGCTTTTTTTGTTTTAAAGACGAAAGTGGTGTACATTTGCTAGACTTGTTAGACAAATCTATGATAAGCCAGTAGTCTGACAGTATCAGTTACTGTCTTTCAAGCGAGGGCACATCCTGAATATGCCAATCTAGTTTACCTACTGCTGTAAAGCAGGGCATGTCAAAAGAAGTCAGCAGATTTGAACTGCTTCACCAGAGCCGGGGAACTTGGCCTGTCCTGTTCCATTTCACCTGGTGGTCAACATCCTCACCTTCAGGATAGTCACATTTTAGAAGCTTAAATCTAAGTTTGGGCATCCTCAGAAAAACCACTTCAGAAATGACTACAGAGAATTCTCACCGAAATTTTAGTTGACAGCTGTAAGTTTTCACAGACTAAGAAGGAAAGGATTTCCAGAAAGCAAGCTCATTAAAACTCAAACATATCCAACGCTTACATTTTCTGGACTGATTACTATAAACTGATTAGAAACAGTCTTCTAGACGGACAACGCTGCTGTTCCACTCGCTCCAGTCCCACACAGACTTCACAAAACCTACGCCATCAGATCGAGCACCAGGCTGGGGCAGGGAGGGACGAGGCGAGCCCGAGACGAGGGAGAGCTCTGGCTGCGAGGCTGAGCTGTGCCGCACTGCAAATCCCAACCCATTATCTCACACACCAGACATGCTCCTGTGTGTCCCGCACACATAGCCAGACAGTGAGTACAGCTTTCAAAGCAAGCACGGGCTGTATCTGGAGGCTCGCTGGATAAAAGTCTGGTTCCCATTACATTTCAGTTTCATAAAATAGGGTCATTTATTTATTTTGGTTTGTTCATCATTTGTTTTCAAATTTAACAACTTAAGCAAAAATAATCTGGTGCTGACTTTTGTCTATGACTTTCGTCCAACCCAACTGTAGAACTGCAAAACCTTTTTTTAAATTGAATAAATAATTCAAATTCCCATTGAAAGAAGAGGTCCTGTGAGGTGCTTTTGCTTTGCTTTAGGCAAGTGTTTTGTGAACTAGAGATATTTAATAGTTAGGTTGTTGAATTAGCCAGCTGGCTTTCTTCCTCCTAAAAGAAAATAGTTAATTCATAATTTCACAAGAACACTCCTCACTGCATCCTAAATATTAAGAAAACAATCAGCAGATGTAATTATATAAAGGAAGAAAATGGAGTGCAGATGTTATCCTGACTGAAGAGGTTCACTGGTGGAGTCTGGCTCAGCGCTTTGCACACATTTGTGATTTACGTGGGAACTCTGAGCTCTGACAAGTAAGTGACTGCCTTCACAGCGACACAGTTTTCCAGTAATGTTTAGCAAGCAGTTAGAAAAATTTTACAAATAAAGACCATACGTGGTTTGATAAGGTGGGGGTTG
>Ga0065711_1041023_pt1 | contig 16471 bp, 16 predicted proteins | sample Hoacrofraction12_FD_59098 | JGI IMG/M metagenome (GOLD analysis project Ga0065711, IMG submission 59098) | Hoatzin crop microbial communities from Cojedes, Venezuela - Epithelial fraction 12 v2 (version 2) | ecosystem: Host-associated > Birds > Digestive system > Esophagus > Crop | place... | reverse complement strand
GGGGGGGGGGGGGGCTTGGGCAGATCCATTGCGTGGCAGGAGGCTTCCAAAGGGGCAATTGCAGGAGTGTGATGGGTCTGTTGAGAGGTGAGACAAATCTACTGCCTCTGGTGCCTCCCAGAAACCTCTTCCTCCTGAGAGCAGGTTGCTCCCTAATGGTGGGTTAAAGATTGCCTGCTTAAGCAGCAGGAGCGACTCGTGTGTGGAGAACAGCTGGCTGAGCTGGTGGTCCTCGTGTTCTGGCTGCTGCAGTCCTTTCTGCTCTACCCCAGTATTAGGGTGAGCACCACCCTGCTAGGCCAGGGCAGCAAATGAAATGGAGGGGGTGCGAAAAGCTGAAAACTGCCTTCTAGTGGCATTTTCCATACCTAGTGGGAAGGATGCTAAAATTGTGACTTCCCAAACTGAAGCTCCCAGGCCAAATCTTTTTGATACAGGCTACAAAGAGCCATGGCAGTGACCCACTGAGCAAACATGACGTGTCTGTTCTCTGGGATGTCTTGTGAGTTCAGTGGTTTCTTGAGCATGGATCAGTGGGTTCCCCCGCTGAATTGCACCTCTCTAGCCCTAGGCTTATAGGGTACAGATATATAGGTCACTGTATCTGTTTCCAGCTCCAGAAGTGATTCTCACTTAGACTGACAAGCAGAAATGCTCTGGCTGGGTGGCAAATACACAAGGCCCGGAAGAGAGGTGAAAATTGGCTCTGCTGTGAAGAATCCCTTGGAATCAGGATTTTGGGGCTGGAACCCAGAACAGAGATGCCCATGCAATCACCGAGGAGCTGGGTCTTCCGACCAGGAGCCACGTGTTTTGCTGAGAGGGTGATGGGTTTTGCCATCCATCCTAGCACTGGGTTTCTTTTCAGCTCTCTGCTCACCTTTTGCAGTGGGTGAGCATGTGAACTGAGACAGCAGTTTTTCCTAGCCCCCCTCTTCCTCCCTTCCCTCCACCCCCTAACCTGGTTGTTGATGAAAGCAGATTTGACATGTGATAGGTCCTGAGATAAAAGCAATGTTACAAGAGAATGTAAGCAACAGCTTGGGGGGTGGGGGGGTGAAGCCCCCAAAGAGTTGAGCAAGGCATGGCCAGGGTATCTGGTGTCGGCCCCAGGTGCAGCTGGGAGGAGGCCTGCCTTATGGAAAGGGTTAATGCCAGGGCTGCTGCTAGACTTTGGAGCCCTTCTGACAGTGGTTTTGAAATCTGATTTTTCTTTTTGCAACCAAGTGAGGTTTTTATCAACTTCCTATTTGAGAGCAGAAGTTGGAGCCGGTGCGGGAAGGCTGGTGCAGGAGTGCTGCCTTGTGTCCTGCCCTGTGTCCTTGCATTTAGTTGACGTAACCAGTGCGCTGGCGATGCAAGAACCACAGCCTGGGCAAATGGTAGTTAAGCGTAGGGAGCAGCCCTGGAGTTCAGTGGGATGAAGGCTCCTGCTTCACTCCGCAGCAGACCACAGGCCAGCCACGCTGCACATGCAGCCTGCTCCTGGTTGCTTGCTGCAGCATCGCTGGTCTCATCTCACCTGTGTGCAGGGTTCAGCTGTCCATGGCCAGTGACCTGTGTCAAACTCCTTGTGCAAAGCAGCGAAACAAGTGTTTGTGCCTCTGCCTGTAATGCCCAGGTGCTGAGACCTGCACTGGTGCCCAAACTCCAGAATGGGACAAGGCCAAATCAGCTCTGTTGTGGGCTTGTGACCTAACACCATGTATGTCACCATCATGAGAGGTGGGGAGCAACACACCCCTGTGCAGATGGCTCCATCCTGCACTTCTCTTTGCAGCTGCCACAGCGGACTCTACGGGAGGCATTTTGCTGGCACAGGGCAGGCAGAGTGGAGCATGTCCCCCACTTCATGCAGACATACGTAAACCTGCTTGCTCAAACCCAGGAGTCATTTGCACAATTCATGTTGTTCCTTTCCATATGTGGCCGGGGCTTTCTCTTGAAAGGGCTTTTTACTTGAAATCGGTCTGTCCTAAACTTGAGTATTCAGGGACTTGGGCTCTTCAGGACAGCTCGGATTTCTCTACACACATGTTCTATGTGGGAGCTGGGCCCAGGCAAGCACAGATGGACTCAAGGCTTATGGAAAGTACCTTTCAAACCAGCCCTGTTTAGATTTCTAGTCTGAGCAAGAAAATAAAGATAGGTGGGAGGTCTGCCCTTTTTTGTCTGGGGTATTTTATTTCATTGACCATCAGGGCCTGGGTCAGCCTCTCTGTTGGAAATACCCCAGCAAGTCTAAGATTTTGCAGAGATTTCCCCAAATTCTTCAGCTGGGGAGATGACATTTCTCATCTTTACCTAGAAACTCTCACCATTTTTTCTGTTACCTTGCACAGGAGAGAGCCCATGGTGGCTGCTCAGGCCACCTCTCTAGCCCTAGCCTGGTAGGGTACAGATATATGGGTCGCTCACCCTGTCGCATGGCTTGATCAATGCAGGGAAAGATGCAGTCCCAATATTGCTTGTGATGCCCCAAATCACGAACGCCATCAGAGTGAGCATGGAGTTCAGCAGAGGGGAGTCTCAGCTCTGCCAGGTGTCACGGTGGTGCTGACATGGGAACAGCGAATGGAGTATGAGAGCCCCAGAGCTGGAAAATCTGTCATGCTTGCAGCGTGTGCAGGGAAACTTCTGCTGTGATACATTGTGTAATGTTCGTGCTACTGTCTCTCTTTAAAGGTCTTGTGCCACATTTTTCTGCCCCACTTGCAGTTGTTTTTCAACTCTGATGCAACTGTTAAAGCTCTTTGAAACTGTTGGTGTGCAAAGCTGAAGGGTTAAACACAGGACGCAGAGTGGGCCTGAGTGCAGCAGACCTCTTTGGTGGCGGAGGACCGCCAGTGTAATCGCTGCTCTCAAAACGCTGTTTCTGCTCCAAAGCAGCGGTTTGCAGGTTTAGCTCAAAGCAGCATCCATGTGTGCAACCAGTCACATCTTCCTTAGGCATCTTGCTGTGCCTGCAAGGGCTTGGCTGAGCCAGATCTGCAGGTGCAAGAAGTGACAAGAGATGGGGAGTGGAAACTGGTCTGTCTTTTGGGGCACCATTGTAGTTTTCAGCTGTGCATCCAACCATCAATCTCTGCAGGTGAGCAGAGATCGTTGCTGTGCATCTATTTTCTCCTTCTTAACTTTCACTGTGCAGGAAGTAAATAAACACTTACGCATACTTTTAACATATTTGCCAGGTAATGGTGGTAAAAATAAATTTGCATGTTAGGGGGCTGAACGGGCTGAGATCTGCTTCATGTTGCATGTGGGAGCCCGTTGAAATCAGTGGAGTCTCAAGGGTATAACTGGTGGCAAACATCAGCGCTGTCTTTAAGCCTTTTGCATCTCTCTGGCTCAGCTGCTGGCGCACAGGAATGGTATCCTGTAGCCCTGCCATCATTAGGCATAGGCTAACCTTCCTGCTCCTGGGTGTGTGGGGGCTGAGTGCTCTCTTGCTTGCTTCAGGGAAGGAATCATCTTGAATTTTGGTGATTATAACTGCAAAAGATAGGAGTCTGGTCTTTGTCTTGCAGCATCTCTTAAGCCCATCCAGGAGGAAAGCCCTATCAAGTTCAGAAGTACAAATGCACAGTTTACAGTTTATTAACTAATTAGGATCAACAGTAATCTCAAGCAGTGTATACCTGAAAATGAAAGGTCTACAGCTTCCATGGACATCAAATTGGTATACAGAGCTGAGTAAATCTACTGACCCAGCTAAGAGTTTCCAGGGTGCATAGTCAGCGTTTCTGGTCTCTGGTTGATGTGTTCACAGTAATAGCTGACACTTAGATGAATGTGTCGCCCCTCTTTTGGATAGATCATATTCTCTGTCCTGAAACAACTCATGCAGACACTTGGCATCACTTCATAACTACCCAGTAGCAGGTGACAGTGGTATAGAGGAGAGCATGGCTGTAGAAGGGAGCTGCCCTGGCAGGAGACTGAGGAGTCTCTACAAAAAAAGGCTGTGGAGACAAAAAAGTGCACTGATTAGTACTGGGGGTTTTTGAGAATCACTTGCTGTAACAGCCCCAGGCCCCAGCAGCATGGGTCTCCAAGCCACTGTGCGAACAGACAGTGAGGCAGAGTGGATTTACTGGGGAAGTGTAGGGGCCCAAAGCAACAGGTATTGTCTCCATTTTAAAGTGAAAAAGACTGGGCACAGAGACTTGTCACGCGTGCTTTTGGGTTTGAATGTGTTCTCCTGAGTCCTGTCCCCACCTTTGGCTTTGGCACCAGCCTTTCTCTTGGGAGCGGAAGGGTGCTGGAAATTTCCATGTTCCTGCAGGTTGTGGTGTAGCACTTGCCACTGCTGTATAGAGGTAGGGTGTTTTCTGTCAGTGTTCACACATGGTGATTTCCCCCTCTGCATTGTGCATTAGGCTGCATAACCAAGATTTTTAACCTGGTCAGAACCTTACTAAAACCCATAGTGCTTGCATTGCCTGTTAACCTGGCACCTTTTGGTTTCTTCAGCAAATTCAGCACAGCAGAAGGGAGAAGCAGCATGTCCAGCTCACTTTTCTGAGAAAGTTTTAGCAAGGACAGAAAGAGGTGGTTGTCTAACAGCTCCCAGGCATGCAGTACAAGAGATTTTTGGATAGGAAGTGAAGAGCAACTTTTCCCATGGGAACTACAGGAGGAGGCGATCTGAACTGAATGGAGGCCTCATAAATCAAAGACATACGCCTTTGACTTTCTGCACTATAGCCTGGGGCAGCTGGTATTTATATGCCCAGTCAAGATTTTTTTTTTAAAAAAGCTGTGAAGTGCAAGAATTTATAAAAAATGCTGAGTTTTGTGAATGTCTCTTTCCATCAGCCTCAAAGTACTACAGAAGGGGAAACTGAGGCACAGTGCGTGGAGTCCATTTGCTGAGGGTCCTGCAGAACCTCAGCCCTACAGGGATGAACGCAAACTGGTACAGCTGTTCTTAGGCATTCGTACTCCTCACCTCCACTCTTAGTGAGAGGGGAAGGAGTCAGGCAGTGCAACTGGCAGGGATCTCTGTTTTGTTCCAGTTATAAGCTAAACATGTATCCCATGTGTTTTCTTCATCCAGAAGCAGCAGCAGTATTGCACTGCCTGCTTGGGAAATCCACATCATCGGAGCACTTTGCAGGTATTAACTGATTCATCATTGTTAAAATGCAGTGATAGGATTTTCTAAAGCTGTCATTGGCTGAAACTGGGAGCAAAACTCACAGCATCTGTGATGGAAATAAAGTTAAACACACTTTAAAATACATAGGCGTAGGGAGATGTGATTCAGTATGTATGACCTCACTTCTCCACCCACCATCATCAAAGTACCTTCTAACTTATCACTGATTAAAGCAGTTCACGGACCCCTCTGCTGTCTCCCTGATAACTGCCCCCCCTCCAGCTCAGAGCTGATAATCAGCAATGGATTTCTCTGTGCCTTAACCTAGACACTAGCTCAGTGCCTTGTCCCTTTTACGCATCGCCAATCTCAGCTTGGGGTGCGGAGGTAGGTCTGAGGCTCTGTGCTAGCTCTCAGCACTAGCAGGAATCTTGTCCTCTTTAAATGCTCCTTTTGCCCATAGACTTTCCTGCCAGCTTGCAGCGGGTGAAGCGCACTAGTGCAATGCACCTCAACCTCTTACAGGCCACGAGCGGATTCTCTTGTGTCTGTACATATCTTCCTCTGCAAGCTGATCACCTGCTTGGCTTGCCATTTTGATTGAACAGCTACCTCAAAGTGCAATCGGCTCTTTCCCCCACCTTGCTGTCCTTATCCCTACACAGAGAGGGCTACGAGATGGCCAATACCTTAGGGCAACCTCTTCCTCCTGCCTGGGCATTAAAAGGCAGTCCCAGGGGCTTACTGAGGCACTATCAGTCACTGTCCCTGTGCAGTTCTTACTCTTTTTGAGGGCAGATAGATTCTGAGAAACCCAGGCAGGGAGCTGCAGGCAGGAAGGCAGGAGCACAAAAGGACCTTTTGCTTATCTCTGACCTTTCTGGCATGGATGTCTGTCACAGGGTGGCCTCCAGGGCCCAGATAATGCCAAAGCTGGGATGCACGATTAGCCACTGAGACACCATTGCGAAGGGCTGGTAAAGACCTGCGAGGTGGCAGCAAACAGAGGAAAAGAAATAAGGGAAGTGTCCTCTGCAAAGTGTAGTGAAAAGCCAGGGTGGAGGGGAAGTGTGTGACGTGGTGGGGCAGTGCCCTGGTCCAGGGAGCAGGAGGAGATTTGCCAAAGGGTCAAGGAAGCTTTTGTGGCTTTTGCAAGGTTCTTGCTGATGAAGGGCGTAATGAGCTGGATGCTGGAGGAGAGCGGCCCCAGGCCAATGTCCTGCTCTGTGCAAACACTGGTGCAGGCAGTGGCAAGCAGCCCACCCCTCTGCTCGCCATACCTCTGCTGCAGATGGCTGCAACACCCCAGAGCAATCATTTGGAAGAAAATGCTGATTTTTCTTTATATGTTTGGAATTATATTAGGATGAGAGAAAGGGTGACCTCGCTGCTCTTGCCAACGCTTTGGGCACAGACTGAGAATCGTGGCCAGGAGGAAGCAAATCTTGGACTTCAGCTTTGTCCTCCAATGTCCTGCATCATGCCACTGAGCTTTCCAGATGTTATTGTCGTGAGCAGCAAGACCAGGCATGGCTGGTTTCTGACAAAACTGAAGCTCCTGTACGCATCATCTGGTGTCTGTGAAGGACAAAATCCTGTTTCTTATTAGATGCACGATTTTGGTCTTTCCTCCTGAACTGCCTGCTTGTATGAGACTTGTGGGATTGTAACACCACTGGTCCCTTTACCTGCTCAAGTCAGTCAGACTTGGTTGAAATTGGCCAAAGAATTAAGAATTTATGGGAAACGGGACAGACACATGCAGCAGGATTGCATACGACTTGTTTCTTTAGAAAACAAGGCTAGAAGCGCTGAAAGGTCTTGGGTTCATCCTGATGCAGAACAGGAAAATTTTTGTGGGATGGGAAAAATGTTTCCTGCCCAGCTCCAGTCCGTGCCACAGCGTAGGGAGACCCATTGCGGTAAGCCTGGGCTGCAGCGACGGGGCCTGGACAGACAGAGGACCACAGGGTGTGTTTATGTCCAGCAGCCGCAGTAAAAATTCCCCTTTGTGGCATCACAGCCAAATCCTGCTGCTTCCACTCCACAAAGGACGGGCAGCACAGCAGGACCTTGAGGTAGAGAAGGAAAGAGGGTAGAATATAACAGACGTATATATTTTCAGGTAGAAAAATCAAATGCTTTCCCAGCCTCTTTGGAGAAAAACATCCTCTAAAGTTTCTTGTTTTGCTGAGGCTTCTCTTTCTCTCGGGCCGTTTCCAGCTGCTGCTGCGGCGGGCGGAGGGACGGATCCCCGGTACAGATGCTGGCAGCCCCACCCTGCCAGCTGAGGAGTTGCACTTTCAGTAGCCATGTACCAGGGTGACTTGGGGTCAGCTGGGGTGTAGCCTGTGATAATTATCTTTGTGGGGCCTTGAGAATATTAATATTATTTTTTCCCCATGTTGTTTTTTTTCCCCCTTCTGTGTTTTGGCTATAGTGACCCGGCTCTGATTTCCTTTTTTAATTAATTGCAGTAGTCTCAGTTTGTGTTTCACACAGTAATGAGCATTTCCTTTATTACGGCTATCACTTCTGCAGCATATCTGCCTCCTCCCCAGAATGGCTGCCTGCCCTGGTACCTGCTGGGGCTCAGAAGCTCTAGTTGTGCCTCACCAATGGAAATAGCTCCTGAGCTGTGGGAGGTTAGAGCAGTAGATGCTCTTACACAGATATGGTCCTACTTTACATTAAGATGGTTTGTTTTACATATATACTAATTTAAATATAGTGGTACTTTAATGGTTTTGCCACCACAATATCCTTTGCGTGGTGAAAAGAGTAAAGCTTTTATCTGGATGGTGCAAATGTAGAAGCCCACCTGATTCTGAGACAAAGCTGACCTAAATCTCTCCCAGGCACGTCTTTCCTGTCTGCCCTTGCCCATTCGGTGATGTAGCTTTGCAGCCAGCCAGGTCTTGTCCCTGATCTGGCAGAGTTGAACCCGGTCAGAACAGGGCAGGCAGCACAAAGACCAGCCTCTGAGCGAGGAAGGGAGGAGGACTGACAGTGGGGAGAGTGGGACAGCCTGCTTGGCAGCAGCCTGGACTTCAGCGGTTTCACCCAGGAAACCAGATCCCAGATTGTCCTTCCTCTCCCAGAGCAGCTGGTTTCTCCTGCAGCTCCTTTTTCTGCCTTATCTAGTGAGGTTGGCACCTGCTTAGTCTCTCCTTGTGTGCGTTGGGGCTCTGAAGGCCCAGATCTTGGGGTGGGGGGTGCCTTTGTACCCACTGTAAGGTAAATAATAGCTGTCGGTTCCTGAATCCTGGAGCTTGTACCGCTTCGAGCAGACAGGCCACTTCAAAGTATGTTCTGGGAGTTGTCACTATAAAAGCTAGCACTTGGCTATTAAAGTCTCGAAATCCTGCCTGAAGCTGATTAATTTACACCAAGTCAATTACTAGGTCCTTTTCCAAGGGTCTGATCCAGTCACTCCATTGCACGATGTCATTTTCAAGGAGAACTGAATTCTTTACTTACATGTTTGTAGAGTTAAGGACAGAATCTTGTAGCATCTTTCACCTGGGAATTTTCTACCATCTTCAATGCCTTTAGCATCATTGATTAATGAATGTCATTAATGATGAATTGCATAAATATGAATGGAGCAGGCTTAGTGCCAGGCAAGTGCAGAATAAATGCATTTGCTGGAGTTCCCCTTGCACACATGTACTCTGGAGTATCTGGCAGCAGTTCTGCTGAATTCAGTGGGGACTTTTGTGCTTCCATTATTGCACTGGCTGGAGGGAAACTGAGGCATGCAGCAGCTCAGTGGTCTGCCGTGGCTACTGAGCAAGGCAGAAAAGAGCTGGGAAATTAATCCCAAGCCCTGACACTTCCTGGCTCTTTCCAACATGTACGCTTTCTTTTCACTGTGAACTTTTATTACATATGTTTATTTTACATCATACTGTCTGGGTGATGGGAATAATGCCCCTCGTTCTCTCTTGGAAACGTGTTAAGATACTAGAAAACAGAAATTGCTGTGCTGATGAAACCAAAGGCTCATTTAACAGTCTCCTTTCTCCGAGAGGCCAGTATTAGCTGAGTCGGAGGAACGCAGAAGAACCTGCACAAGCAGACGAGGAATAATTTGCAAGAACCATTACTGGTGTTGACGCTGAAGCATGTGGTTTAGCATCTTTTCTCATGCATTTTAGAATACAAGGTAGTCTTGATATCCAGAGAATATCCAAGCTCTTTCTGGCTTGTAATCTTGCTTAGGAATTGCAAGAAGTTGGCATTGTAGGCTCAAAAGGAAGTGGTAGGAGCCAGGACTGGTTGTTAGCTGTCAAACCCCAAAAGGTCATGCTTAGGTTGGTGCACTGAGAAGAACGAGGTAGGAGTGCTGTTACAAATGGAAAACATTTCCATGCGCTGCACTGTTGTCTCTAGGAAACCTTTCAAGCACTCCCAGGCCCAGCAGTTTGCTAAGAAGACCCAGATCTCATTCCTTTCACTATGGTTGCCAGTAGAAAGGGTTTTGTGGGTTTTTTCCAAGTGGAATCTGCTCCTGGCTCCACTGAAGCTAGTCACAGCTTTTGTTCAAAAATTAAGCCCTTCCGTACTCAGCTGTGCTTTATGCAGTGATACATTGCTTGATCCTTGCCTGGGAGCTCCTGCTAACCCTGTGTGTGTGGCAGGGGACTGACCGATTCCCCCGGGTGACCAAACAGCTGCATCTTGAACCGGGCAGCCAAGTGGCAACTGCAAACATGCATGCAACCCTTCTGCCCTGGAGCGTGACCACAGGAAAGGGGCTCTGGCCAAAATAGCAAGTGATGCATTGATGCCCTTCAGCAGCTCCAGGCGAGCCAACGGATTTCGTGAGGGGAACCTCAGGCCTCAGCAGAGTGGTGCTGGCAGGGGCTGAGGGAGACTCTTCCAGGGTCTCCTTATTGCTTGTGTATGTGCTGGGCACCACCAGCGTAGGGGGAACATTCCAAGTAGGTGCTGAAGAAGGGTCTTGCCTTCTCTTCTCTTGTGCCTCAGGGTGCGAGCCCAGCATCTCCCAAGAGGCTGGTGCCAGAATCAAGCAGGGAGGAGAGTCCTCTTTCAATAGCTGTTCCCTCAGAGGGACTTGCAGAACCCAGGGTAACTCCAGCTTCCTTGGCTGAAGCCTCTGAATTACAGGGCATACAAGAGATTTAAGTAGCAGTGAGGTCTAACTGTCATCTCCCATCATCTCCAGAGACGACGGCCGAGTCACTTCAGAACAGCCTGGGCCTGGCACATGTTCCCAGCTGGCTGCTTGAAGGGGGGCAGTTAGTCTCTGGCAGCTCTGTTCAGACACCGAGACCTGTGCACTACATCTGTGACCACAGGATTATACCTTTAAATCAAACAGATCTCGTCTGTGATATCTTCGTCATAGGCATGGATGGGGAGGGGGCAGGCTTCTGAAAAAGCTCAGCTTTTGCTGAGAATAATCTGGGCCCTGCTTCTTCCACCGCTGCCTTGCGAACAAAAAGATTTGCTGGCTGCTGAGTGCCTTTGAAAATTCAGCCCTTGATCTAGCTTTTCTTTTTCTCTCCTTGTCCTCTCTTTTCTTTCTCTTTCTGGCTTTCTAAGTATGCATGCATCTTCCCAGTTTGTCTCAGCCTGGCCTGAGAAGTCAAAATCTCGTGCCAATTTGATGTTTGCCTTTTCTGAATGCAAGAAGCCCCTGGAGCTCAGGTGGGAGGAGAAACAAGTAACTCTGCTTTCAATCATGTGTGCTTGCTCAGAGCTCAGCCTGGGAAATGAAAGTTCCTTGGCTGAATCTGACCAGCCGTCTCCTCCTGTCACCTTGGCAGCTGAGCCTCACTCATTTGTCACAGAATGCACAGAGGAAAGGGCAAAGCAAGGAAGATGAACCACAGTTCTCTGCCGGCTTCCTCCATTGCTGGTTGCAGCTTTCTACCCATTCAGTTTTCCCCTGCTTGCGTTGGGTGCTAGAGGTGTATCTCTCCTTTTCTTCTCTCTAGGGTCACATTAACAAGTTCAGTTCGGCCAGGGGATCAGGCTGGTCCAAAGCACAGGAGGAGAAGCCAAGGGAGAGACTCCAGAGATCTCTGTTCTAAAGTCACACTTGCAGAACAAAGGCAGGGGCATTCCAGGTCAGGGAACAGCAAAGCTAACACCGCTGCACCCGCCGGGCCGTGATGACCCATGTGTCCTTGTCCCCATGTTCCTCATGTATGCGTGTCACATGCTCCTGATTCCCTCATAGGCTTTCAGCAGGCAGGGACCATGGCTTCCCAGAGAGGTCACTGCCCCTGGCACTGCTTGATAATCCCTGCAGTGCCTCTGTGACAGCCATTTATCTGGCTGTGTAACACCTTATGGGTCTAAAACAGCATCTCTAGTTCCAGCATCTCCAGCTGCTTCTAAAGCTGCTGGGCCAGCATCCTTCGGCTGCTTGCAGTGGCCTTTGGCTCAAATATATTAGGAAGGAGGGGACACCGTTATGGTAATGATAGTCCCTGGCAAGCCCAGCACTCCTTACTGCCTGACCCCAGCTGTGCAGACTATCGGTGGCTCTGATGATGGGGCTGTTCAGCAGTTCTGCACTTATCACTGCCCTGAGCCTGGACGGGGACTGGCAAGGTGGCCAGGCAGCAGGGAGTCTCCCCCATCAACGAGGTGAAGAAGAGCCAACAACACTTGCAAGGTCCCCTTGTTTGCTGGGCTGTGGAAAATCAACCCATGAGGAGTGACTGCTCAGCATCTTTACAGCCTACATCGCAGAGCAGTGGAAAGTATGTGCAAGTGAGTGCCGGACGGATCAGTGCCTGGGGGAGAGCTGTGTCGACACCACCAAGCACAGCAGAGCATGCCTGAGCGGGACGCGGTGCTGGTCTGGGGGACATGACCTCTTCCACTGCAGTGGGGCTTAGGCAGCCAGAGCACCATGCTGGGAGTTGGGAGCTGCAGGCTCCCTGTCGAGACCGGGCACTCATCTGCCGGGGAGTGATGAGCAAACACCAGTGAGGAAGCTGGGGCACCGAACTAAGCGGGGATGCTTCTGTGTTCCTTTGCAGTCTACCAAGCACTGCCATCTTTTCTCCTTCCCCAGCTGCTGATGTGCAGTTTCAAAATATTGGTAGCAACAGAAGGTTCCTCAGTGTGGGCCAGATACCATGGATTGGTCACTGTGTCAACGGCCACGCAGAGCAGAGCACATCCAGCCCCGAACACCCACAGTGGGCTGTTCACTGTCCAGACGTTAACACTTGTTTTGGGGACCATGGTCTGCCAGCTCACCTTATAAATAATGCTGAAGAGCTACAAAAATAAACTCAGAAGCACTCATGCCTGATTGCAGGAACCTCTTTGTTTGTCAGTTCGTGGTGGGAAGGAAGTTCATGTTTCAATTGCTACAGACAGTATCCTGGTAGGAGGCTGGCTCTGGTGTTGCACTGCAGCAGAGCTGGTTCCCTTCTGCTCAGGCTCTTGTAGTTGAGTGAGAATGACAGTGTTTCTGCTCACACCTACAGGGCAGGAGCGTGAGCCATGGGCTTGCTTTTGTCACCAAGTCTAGTTGGGTGGCTGAAGCCTGGCTCTCTAGTAGGAGTAGCTGAGTAGGATACAATACCATTATAGGATACAGCCATTTAAACCACTGCTAATTCCAGGTTATGGTGTCTCAGGAGACATCTTTCCCACTGCTGTGACGCTAGGAGAGGGCAGGGTGGGCAGGCAGGAGCAGCAGCTCCTACGCTGTAAGGCTCAGACCAAATGCCAAGCAGTAAGTTAGTGTTGGAAGAAATGGTTGACGTATCAAGCGACTGCTGGAATCGCTGCACCAAAGATCTGCCTAAATACAGTGGGAATACTGCTTGCCCAGTGATGTGTACGCATTCACAGAGCGTATCTCATTAACAGCATGCTAATCTTGGTAATTATTGATGACATGAATGCAGAAGCATACATAGATAAATACACAACAACCAGAGCTGCTGGGAGAAATGCATCCTTATTTTATTATGGATACTAGGATCTCAATGCATTTGATCTGGATACATCTGTTGGGATATGCAGAGGTACCTGGCTGTGACAATCACAAGAAATAGTGATATTTGTGCCTTCAGGGAAAGGTGTTCTGGGAGCACAGCTGAATACGTAGAGGAGGAGGCTTGTCTGAAGCTGCAGGTTATCTGAGCAATGGCTGTGCTGCTGCGCAGATTATATTTTATTTCCATTTATTAACACAGGGGTGTGACATTCCCTTTCACCTGTACTTAATCACTGTGGTTTGTAGGTCCTTAAAATTTTCCTTCCTTGGCTCAGTAGTTTGAACTGGAAGAAACAGATGAGGGAAGACACCTATGAGATCTATAGATATATCTAAAGCCAGGTTGGCAGCGGAGATGGTGGGCTTTGGGATGGTCCGTGGGGTGTCAGAGCGGAGGGTCTGCCACGCGCAGACACAGCTGCTGTGCTCGGCACCGCTGGCTGCGTAGGCATATTCTGGCTGATGTGGGGTTGGTGCAAGATGTTTCCTTTCAGTTACACCAAGGGTGAAGTGAGTGCAGCCAGCAAGCTCATGGTAGAGGCTTCTCGCCTGCAAGGTCTGCCTCTAGTTCAAAGCCCTTGTAGCACATACTCAGCCTGTGCTGGAAGGTAACAGCAAGCCAGGTGCACCACAAGTGGGGGAAGTCAGTGGGGTATCAGTCGTCGTCTTTCTACCCCCCAAAACACTATGCATGCACAGCGTGGTCCTCCCTAGCACCGACTCGACTGATCTGGTAAGATTCCTGCCTGCCCATTGCTGGCACCCCAGAGCTCGGTCCCGCAGTATTTCCACTGCAATGCCAGCAGTGGGGGAATGCAGCCCCTCTGAGCCCACCCTCCATCCCCTCTGGATGCGATCTCCTCTGCCCCTGTAAAGGGAACAATCCTCCTAGTCCAGCCTGGGGCAGAGACCTGCCTGGTCTCCATCCCCATTTACCACCTGGCCAAGCCAAGACTGCAATCCAGCCATCCTGCCCACGGGTCCGGTGCTCAGTCTGTCACATCCATTTGCTTGGGAGTGCTGGCTGGCTGCAGCCCTGCTGCCATGATTCTGTTGCCTGCTTTGCTTTGTGGGGTCCTGGGAAATGTGGCTGGGTGCTGCTGTGGAGTGAACGGCTGGGACGCAGGCTCGCGGTGCTGCGAACAGCCTCATCCTAGAGCAGACCCAACTTCTTGCAGCAGGAGCACCAAGTCCAGCTTGCAAGGATTTTTCCCTTCTCCCTGCTCTTGCTGGGCCAATCCCACCCTCCTCATCCCTTCTCTGGTACAGCCAGGGCAAATTCCCTTTCTGCCCCCACTGCTGAGAAGTCTCAAGCTGGCATTGACTCGCTGACTGGCAGTGTGCGTTGGCAAACGGGCGCTAGGCACCGGGCTTGCCACATCAAATGAGAAATATCGTGCAACCAAAAATTCTTAGAAAAACCCAAACGCATCTAATCTACCAAATAGGGTGCGCAAGACGTGGGGAACAAGATCGGGGCAGGAAAAGGCAGGAAGGATGGACAAGGGAAGGGTGTTGTAAAAAACATATTTTATATGTAAAATTTCAGGGCAGTATTTTTTAACAATTTGCATAATTGGCAACCACAGATAATCCCCTGAAATGAACTAAATATATCACAACTGGGGGCTTTCCAAGCCCAGTTTGCTTTCTGAAATTGATTGGTTTCAGCTTTGCATTTGTTTCTATGATCTTTCTATCTTTACCAGCTGAATTTGGCTGGTTTCTAAAATGCCTGCTTTGGGAGCAAAACTGAACATTCACCTGGGGATGGCTCACTCTGGTACGAGTCTGAGTCAATGAAAATGTGACTTAATTTTACATTTCGTTAGGAAAAGGGAACTAAGGCAGAAAACAGCTGCTAAAATGACAGGCGAAGGCAAACTTGCTCTAATGCTTTTCATAAAAAATCAGGTGAAACTCTGTTTAATTCTCTTCTGGCCTAAATTGTTAGCTGAGGCAAACTGAGCTGGCTCTACTGGAGTCAAATCTGGCCCAGCTGCTCTGCAATGGAGATGCTCCAAAGCCATAGCCGCTTCTGGAAATTTTCTCCTAAATGGTTTGCCAAAAGGTGTAGTGAATTTCTTGCTAAGTGCTTGTTTACAAATGTATCTCTTTTCAACCATTCATACCTCTTTCCAGTCCCTTCTTTGTCCTGTTCCGGAAGCTACCTAAGCAGAGAAGGGCTTCCCTGTGTCCGACTGTTTATCTCCTTTGCTAATCTTGGTCAAGGAGCTCAGATTATTAAATTGATATGTATCCCAGGAACAGGCATGTTTGGATGCAGAAGTGATGGATGTAGCGGAAACCCAAACCGTATCAACACACTTTTTTTTAAATAGACAATTGGTCCAAACTGTACCAGAAGCTGCTCCAATGAGGGGGTTTAAGTCAATGAAAAAGCTGTATTTTGACCTTTGAAGCAGCAAGCTTTCTTCTTCAGAACTCTCATGTATATCACTACTGGATATATCTAAGCATTGCAGAGATTCAGTATGCAGATGATATCACTCTGAACTGATTAGTTATACTCAAAAGTCTGACCAAGTCAGAGGAAAGGGAATGCAGTGGTTGCCAGTAATGGGAAAGATGTTAGGAAACACATCCCCTGGGTGAAATGTCAGACTTGTACTCAACCAAACTTCCCTTCAATTCAGTAAAAGCATTTTTTCTAAGTTAAGAATGAATAAGATCTGAGAAAGGAGAGCGAGCCAGCTACGGAGGGAGGCAGCAGTCTTGTGTTTGAGGATGGGATCATGACCAGGGAATCCTCGGCTCTGCTGCCCAGCGGAGCAGGGAATGGCTGACCAAGCAGGGAAGATGCCTCGGCTCCCTGCGCCTGCAGGCTCCGACTCGTGCGCAGGAGCAAACATCTGTGATGGCCGACGTGCTGCGTCCCTGCGGCGATCTGCCCTGCCGCTGCCGTGTCAGCAGATGAAGCTGTGTGCTCCTTGGCTGCTGCACCCCACGGCCTGACCTGCTAGTGCCAGCCCGTCTGTATCGGCAGTTGAAGTGTGCATGGTGGACCCTAAACTGGGCTACCTCCTTCTGAAGGCTGCAAGGGGACCTTAGAAATGCTTACAAATATCTGCAGGGTGGGTGTCAGGAGGATGGGGCCAGGCTCTTTCCAGTGGTGCCCAGTGACAGGACGAGGGGCAACGGGCACAAACTGAAGCAGAGGAAGTTCCAGCTGAAGTTGAGGAAGAACTTCTTCCCTCTGAGGGTGCCGGAGCCCTGGCCCAGGCTGCCCAGGGAGGCTGTGGGGTCTCCTTCTCTGGAGATATTCCAGCCCCACCTGGACGCGGTGCTGTGCAGCCTGCTCTGGGTGACCCTGCTTGGGCAGGGGGTTGGGCTGGGTGACCCACAGAGGGCCC
>Ga0065711_1041022_pt1 | contig 16471 bp, 9 predicted proteins | sample Hoacrofraction12_FD_59098 | JGI IMG/M metagenome (GOLD analysis project Ga0065711, IMG submission 59098) | Hoatzin crop microbial communities from Cojedes, Venezuela - Epithelial fraction 12 v2 (version 2) | ecosystem: Host-associated > Birds > Digestive system > Esophagus > Crop | place... | reverse complement strand
TCATCAGGTTCCTCTCTGCCCAGCTTTCCAGCCTATCCAGGTCACGCTGAATGGCAGCACAGCCTTCTGGTGTATCTACCACACCTCCCAGTTTGGTGTCATCAGCAAACTTGCTGAGGGTGCATTCTAACTCTTCATCCCGGTCGTTGATGAAGAAGTTATGGGTAGAAGAAGGATGGGTAGATTGGCATCACTGCTGTGAAATCCCTGGCTCTTGCTTAGTCTGCAGGTGGAATTTCAGATGTTAGCTTCAGCTGACAAAATCCTAATGGTTAGCTGAGAGATGACCTCTCTCCTGGTGTGAAACTTCCACAACCAAGGGAGTCAAGGACTGTTGAATTAAACCCCTCAGAGATTTTTTCAGAAAGCATAACTTTCTAATTCAATATTTTCTCCTAAGGAGAAAAGCTGCCAAACTCACTTTCCATCTGTGGCCTATCAGCATCCAAATGGATGCTCGCAGGGTGCCTATGGAGTTAAACACCACTGCTGCCCATGTCTTCTGCAAGTGCGCTCCAAGGCAGTTGTTATAGTTACAGGGTACAGTGCTTTACATCCTAGAGGCATTTCAAGAATGTGCAGAAGTGTTGCTAATTTTAAGGCATCATCTGATTTTTAAATCTTTCTGAAAGATTAAGTTGCATTCCCTGGCAATCAGCATATACTAACATAGCCATGAGACACACATGCCTCAAGAATACTGAAGTTAAATTACAATTTGAAGGATTTTTTTTTTCACAGAGACATTCTTCAATGAGCATGTCCTTGCACAGCTGCAAGACTCCACTTACTACTACTTTGTACCAGCTGCTGTACAGTAAAATTCAATGTATTAGCATCAGAGCTACATCTGAATGAAAATTACAAGACATTCTGTATTTTAATTGTTTATAGTATACTTCACATTAAAAAAAAAAATAAGGAATTAGAAACAATTATGTAAGGGTGTTTTTCTCCTAGGCCCACAAAAATATTAACTATAGTAAAGCAGTCAATCTTCATGCAGCAAGAAAAAGAATCCCCAAATAAAAGTGATCGTTAGTCTTAAAAAGTGAACTAGCAGAATTTTTTAAGATGCCTGAAGAATCATTATCAATTACATCCCTTTAAGTTACAAACAACAGAGTTGTCATCAGGCTGCCTAATGAAGAGAGAAGTCTGGATAAATATGCTAACCATTCAGTGTTGGACACTATATTGTGCTGCATGGCTGAACTTTGCAGAATGATCTAACTGCAAAGCCTGTGAGCAGTCTTTCTTCAAATAAACACACATATATATGCATACACTCCTAAACAATAGGCATATACGCTTTCAAGACACTATTTCTGGAGAAAAGTCGGGGCCATCTCCTCACCCTCTGTTCCTACTCACAGGGCACAAGCACTAAGCAGGTCTGGATGACTTGAAGTTTGCTGGCAGAGGAATCTCTTCATTATGTGGGAAGCAGCCTGTACTTCTGCTGACTTGTTAAATTTTCAGAACTTCCCAACTTAGGACAGAGAACATTAAGTGATAAATTCATAGCTCTGTGTTGCAATTTGATGGCAAGGTTTTTAATATATTCCTCTTTCCCACCAGTTTTCTGCTAGTATCTTTATCAAAAGCCAGGCTGCAGCAGAAAATATTTAAAGGGACACTCAAGTGTTTACACTTCCTGAATACATCAGCATATGGATGAAAGCATTTGCTGCTCACCACTGGAACATATAACTACAGTTGCAGACGCCTCCTCATCACACAATATTCCTGCAACGAGTGCAGTTCTCCCTGCAAGGCAAAGTGGGACGACAGGTGGAGGACAGGGATTGATGTACAAAATGGACAAATTCACTGTAGAAATCCAGTTGTGTTTGCCTCTGTATGCTGGGCACACCTTTCCTGCTGGTCCATCACTAATTACCTTATTGGTCTCTGACACCAGCAAGGTGTGAGGATAGAACATACCGGGGGTATGAAGAAGGAAGCCCAGTACGAAAGGAACCTGGATGGAAAACGCGATGGAAAATTTCAGAGGGAGAAAAACATAGCAAAGAAATACACTGAGGAGACAGTGCCAAGGTCAGAGCTGGATGGACAGACATGAGAGCAGGGTAAGATGGCACCAGATGTGCTGTGCACCATGGGCCAAGCCACAGTCAACAAATGCCAGGGACTCTCTAAAAGGACAAACTCTCCCTCCTGTGTGTGCCACAGGAAGATGAGGTGGGAGGAAGCAGCTCTGCCACCAGCTTATTCACCCCCTCCTCTCACCAGTCACCACACTTGGCAGCCTTCAGTCCTGAAAGACTATTTTGGCAACTGGGAACCGCCTCTGGAGGGACGATGGATGACTGAGCACAGGTTCATCAGCCAAGTCTTTGTGTGCATACTTGTGTGCATACTCCTTAACTTGGAGAAGTGCCCTGGGGTTGCTTTCCCCAACCTGGCTGTAATAGGATGACCTTGAGAAGCAGAGATCCTAACTTAATATCCAGTAACTGACAATAGTCATAAAACAAGACAGAACTTATAAACAACAGAAGTGAGGATGACAAAATGTATTTGAATATCCAAAAAGCAGTAGATAGGAAAGATAAGCAATAATGAATCAGAGATGACTGCATCCATCATGCAATAAAAAGACTGTGAGGAAGTTCAGAAGCAATACACTCTGAAACTGGTAATAGGAATTTTTCTCTTTGTAAGACAAATATTAACCAAGAAAGCTCTCTCACACAAGACAGTGCTTGAGGCTAAGACAGTAGCAAGACCTTTAAAAAGATGAATCCATGATATAATGTAAATATCCATCATAAAAGCAGAATGTTTTTACTTTGGTTTCTTTAAGAAATGCAGCTTATGTGTTCATGCCACTTGTCTGCACACATCAACACAGACATGCACACATTCCTCTCCTCTCACCAGTAGCTTGTAAATCTCTTCCAATTTTAGCTGTATTTGAGAGATAGAGGGATATTCAAGAGTTTTCTAAGTTTTGTGAAAGCTTGTGGCCACGTAGTAATGTTCCCACCAACCCAAAATCTGGAGCAGCACTTCACTCATTCCTAAAACATCAGAGAATATGCCAGAACAGCTTAAAGTCGTGGATCCATATGGGTTTTAGCTTACACTGGGCAGGAAGTATGTCTTTTGACAAAACCAGTGATGTGAATCCTTTTCCTTCAGTGCCCACTCTAACTACATCTCTTAAAAGAAGTTGTACATAAGTACATCCATTACTGATCTTCTGGTACTGGCCAGAGTCAGGGCAGAGATGGGATCCCAGCCTAGATGGACTGCTACTCTGACTCTTTATAGTACTGCCTCTGTATGTTTCTTCCAAGGATCTCTGGTTTAATTGGATTAGCTTTTCAAACTTTCTTCCATTTTCATCTGTCCGTAGGAGCCATTTCAGTATAACTTGAAAACTGCTCCCTTTTGCTGACTTGACCTTTAAGATGTTCACATGAACAACTTCTAAACCAGGATGCACACATGGCTTGCTGGAAGCTTAGCAGCCCCAGGCACTTGCCTTGTCTGGAGAAATGTTCCTGAAAGTATCGTATCACGAATTTTATATCATTCAGGAAGCCCTAGTTTTACCTTTGCCACAAGTAAAGACAGAAATTGTCAGATGGGGATGTCTAAAGTTGCACGGCAAGCTCCCTCTTTATTCTGCTGTATAAAAGTAACCTATTTTCAGATACGGCCAGCATAAACAGCTAGTGCTGAAATCAGTAAGAATTGTGTATCATCAGCGGTTCTCAAAAATAGGCTTTTGTGGGAGGATCTAAACAGGATTTAGGGAAATCAACTCTGGAAACCAAGTTAGTTCATTTGGACAATGCTTTTCAGGTGTCATTGTTCGCTTGCTTTGTTTTCTAAAAGCATGTTTCTACTTCTATGTTTGGGAAGATAAGATTAAAAATTAAAGCCACTGAAACAGAACCAACAACAGCTTAAATGGGGGAGAGATTCACCCCTGGGGCAATGTATGGCCCACCACAGCTCTGCCATGCTGCTGCCTCTCAGCTTGGCACAGCACAGCACCACCTGCACCCATCTCCCTCTCCCCAGGGGCAGTGCTGGCACCCCGCAGTCAGAAGCACCACAGTGAAAGGCCATCACCTTCAAGTCCCAGAAACCTCAAGGGTGAGGCAGTTACAGGGGCCACTCCAGAGGAGTCTCTATGGGAAACAATGGATGTTCTTAGGGGCAGAGAAAAGGGAAGGAAAAAAAAATACGAAAAATTTACTATCTGTATTCCAGTTATTCTTCTGTGAAGGGGGAGGATCCCAGAATTTTACAGACCGCAATTCACCACCTAACTAATAGGGACACAGGAAAATAACAAAAAAATGTCTTAATGATTTATTAGCTTCTGTTATATCTTTCCGTGTCTGTCACAATCGCAGAAAAGGACTAAGTTAAAATATTAAATAAAGCAAGGCAATGTAAGCAAATAAAGTGAAGCAGTGTATGAGAGAGAAATTATTTGGATCCCTATGAAATGTTACGTTTCCTGTAGTGATTTTGACAATACTTAGGGATGGCTCAGGCAGTTACAGCTTGGCCTGCTTTCAGAATGTATCCAGTTCGCACAACACTAACGCAAACAGCTCACATATGCTCAATAGCTCAATCCAGCTAGGATTTTTTAAATTATGAGCATTTTAGCAGTGCAAAACTCACCTAATACACAAACAAATGTATAAATAATTTCCTTCCTGAGATATAGCTTGGCATATTACTGCTGAAGAATCTTCCCTAAATACTTCTGAAAGAGTTAAAAGCATGCAAAATAATAATGTAGGAAACACCAAAATTGAAGTGTTTTAGACTGAAATAAAATAAAGATAATTTCATTTGTAATAGTTCCTAAAGCCTTTGCCTTTATAACTTTCTGATGTTGCCCCTTGTCCTGTTCTGTTGTCTCTGAAAAACAACAACAAAAAAAATTCAAGATACATATCCTTATGATCATGATACATATGAAAGGCCTTCTGATAAATTTATGGAATTGATTACAAAGAAATGACATATATGGTACTTGGCCTGTCAAAATTATGTATAGGGTTTTTTTTTCAAAATATTTGCAAAGAATTTCTTTTTCTAGTAATTCTTGCAGGAAGTACAGACCATGTGTTCTTAGAAAACTGACATACTTGTGTTTGTCAAGATCATCAGTACCAGAAATGAGCAATATTTTCACAAGAGGTTTATCCTACACTGAAAATCATGCATTTAAACCTGTGTGATGTGCATCGAACATATATTCTGCCAGAAAGGTATTTCACTGCTAAATGGTTACAGAGCATGTAAAGGCAGCTGTTTCATGCAATCCTTCCCATACAGTCAATAATATAGTTAGATTACAGAAAACTGAATCAAAATATATGACAGATAGCTTGGGACTTCTCACACACACTCCTTACAAATATTCTCTACAGTAACTAAACTCATCCTTCTTATTTAAAAATAAGTACATCTTTAAAGTGTTCACTTACTCTGCTAAAGCTGTTGTGTTGAAGGAATTATCCTGAATGCTGAAACAGAAACAAGAAAACATCAGACAAGTCAGCAAGGCAGGCAGGCTCCTTGTATCCTTCTCAGTTGTAGGAACACATGCACAAACATGGCATTGCAAGGCAAGTCTCTGTGTGTTAGCTCTACATGCACGACTGTACCTTCAGCTGCTCTGCACATGCTCATAATCAAGGAACCACAGGGATTAGTCGTACAACATTCACAAAGCCCGTCCAGCAGCGCTTTGAATTAATAGACGGATGCAGGTAGTCTGCAAGTCTCAGAAAGGGAACATATTCTTTTATAAATGTACCAGTGCTGCTAATAAAGGCTTAGGTTTACAAACAAGTATTTGGCATTCTGTCCTTTAAACATTTGCTCTGTGTAATCTGCTCATCAAACACAGTTTTTTCTGTTACTTAAATAGGGTTGCTCAGCTAAGATCTCTGGAGGATTTTTCTTCTTGTTTAGTGGTCTCTTACACACTCAGCTCATGGCCAAACCCCAGTGGAAGCTATGAAAAAATAGTCTGGCAGAAAGGACAGTTCAAGTAGCAGAAGGTTATTAAGCTAACAGCAAGCAATAGATGAAACCATTCCTATGAAAGGAACAGGCTGCTGTGCTCCGGCAACAAAATGTAGTGTAACTTGATGTAATACATTCAGTAGGGACCAACTCAGGATACCATAAACCTCTGGTTTGGAGGCAGCGGTGGAATTCCCCTTGAACAACACCTCTCAAAACCAGTAAATATGCTATTGGATCATCCTGAAATCTTACAGCAGCAGGAAAAAAAAAAATCTCACTGCTACATACCAGAGCTAGGATTTTTTTTGTTGATTTGTTTGGGTGGGGGAGGAGAAGGTAACGCCGACAGCAGCATCTTCTGAGCACTCCTGCTTGTGACAATGGCACCTGGCAGACGGCAGCACCACGCGGAGCAGGGACGCGTAGAGGTGCGGCGTCCTCTCCGCAGCCGCTTGTGCCGCTGCATGCTGTTGACACACATTTCCCAGGCTGCAGCAGCAGCCAGGAGCCACAGCCCAGACAATTTCCCTGCTCTCACCAACAGTGCTAACAACGTATCTTATCTGCACCTCTTCCCAGCCTTGCTACCTGCTTGAACACACTATTTTGCTCTTTTCTTTCCCATATTTGTGTAAACATATCAATTTATATAATCGCGCAAATTACCTGGGAGTCAGAATATCACAGCCAGTCTGTAGGGACTTCTGCCCTACAGAGTAGTAGATTTTGTGAGAGAAGGGTGAACAGAAAAGCTAGATTTAATGGTTAGCATTTACATATTGCCTTAGACAGAACATTCCAAATTTTTTCTCCTCCTGTTTGCAGTTTCTTGGGTCTGACTATACTAATATAAATTTCTTCATTGTTTTTCTATTTGCAGGAGAGCACCTTAATAAAAGGTACGCTTCTAGCCATTGGGGCAATCAAAATCTCAATTTACATGCACAAAAAATAGAGGGCCATTTGAAAAAAATGATATTATTTTTAATAATTGTATTTCAGAATGCTTCAGTGCTCAGCTCTTGATTTTTAATGGTTAAAACTAGGTTTACAGCTAGCATTTCAAGTGTGTAATGGAGGAATCACAACTTTTAACCACAAGATCACATTGCTAAGCATCACAGCTTGGTTAGAGTGGAGCTTAAAGACAGACTATTTATCCCCACTTCCCTGCATACGCCCACTCAAGAAGGGGAGCAAACGCAGAATGCTCTTGTAAACATAACTTCTCCATTTCTACGTGCAAAAGTTAAGGTCAAGTTCTCTGCTAATTCATGCCCTGTGAAAACATACTGCAGAGCTTTGCTGCTGTTACTAGTAACAGAATATAACTGAAGATCAGTTTGTAAATCAGGGGTGCTTTAGAGTGAGACCAAGTTTAAAAAGTCACTACTTTTCCATTGTTTCTCTGAACGTCGGTGCTATACAGCTGTTGCTAAATCTCTTCTAGGCAAGAACTTCACATTTATTTCAGGTCACTCTCAGACTTCTGTTTGTTTTAAAGATGGTGCTTGACCAGTGTTATTGGACAGTGTCTTCTTGCAAGGTTGTGAAATCATTCAACAAAAACCAAATTTCATGTAAAACAGAACAATATTAATAAATACATGAAAGTAAAGTACATCTAAACCCAGGATCCTGTTTCAGAGCTAATCTCCTGATCAGATGGATGAAGCCATCCTGCTCCTGGGGGAACTTAGTGGAGGAACTATAGTTGACTCACAATAACTTCTCTTCTTTTCCTCACAGAAGGAAGTAACTTCTCCTTAGGGGCAAAAGCTTATTTCACCAACGCTGTTGGTTTGGGCCTATGGCCTGACCCCAGTTTCTTTCACCTGCTTCCTACTCACATGCTCTGGGTGAGACCAGAGCAGGCAAAGAGCCCCTGGCCTTACCACGCCTTACAGGGTAGAGCCAAAGATGGTTGCATCTGCATTTGTTTCCCTCTAAGTCCCAGGTGCAGGGAAAATATAATACTGCTGTTACCTCCTCATGTACAGCAGTGACTTTAAAGTCAATTGCACTTGTAATGCAATAAAACATCACTCTTCAAAACACTGAAATTCTCAGTGCCGGATATGTTTCATCACCACATTCAGATCACGTGTCAGGTCTTTCATCACCCTGAAGCCCCAATGAAAATAATGCTACACTTGTATGTGAAGTAAGCTTTGGACTTCACCACCGGGTAGCAGATATACTTTTAAAGAATCTGTATTTTGAAGTCATTAAAATACGTCTTTCTGAAATTCTGAAATAAAAGCTTTTAAAACAGTTTTTCCTTATTTATGCTGAACAGCTTAAGTGATTCGTATTTTTGCAATACCATGTCTATGCAAAGACACTTTCCCTGTTAAAAAGCTTCCCATTTTACACCCAGTTTTGTTCTTACGCTCTTTTGCCAAATGTTGATCAAACGAATGTAAATATTACATGCCAGGCCTCTGCTGGAAACAAAAATGTCAGAGAACTCCAAAGCAAACATCTACATGTATTTTTGAAATACCATGATTCAGAAATACATTGCTGTTCACTTCTGAAAATTTCACTAATATATTGCTTATTTATGGCTGACAAATACATTGGCATAGAAATCCCATTCTTTATTCGGTTTATATCATCAGAAGAATTACCTGTAGGTCAGGAGGAAGACTGAAAGAGGAATCACTTCTCCTCCACTCAGTTTTGCACATAATAGAGACATATGTTCAATATGATACATCCATAAGCTCAGAACAGCATTAATTGGCACTATAAACATGTATCAAGCAGTGAATGCTTTGCAAAGACAGTATGGTCAAGTTGCAGAAGACTGCAAAAGAAGAGAGAGGTAGTGAGACAAAAGTGGGCAGAAATAGTTCTGGCTTCAGGAGAACAGCAGAGAGTGAAACAATCAAAATCAAAAGGCCAGAAAAAAAGGAGGAGGAGTGAAGCTTGCCAAGATACAGTTGTCTACGTGGTCACAAACACACCCACACACAACCCCCTGCAGACTTTGTGGCAGCTTGGTTTCACCTTTAGAACAGAACCTGTGCCTCAATTTCCAGGATTTGCTTGTCTCAGTAAATGACTATGCTATCTTAAGAGACATTACTGACTCAGGTAAATGCTGAGGCCTTTCAGCGTTAACTACAGAATAACAAAGAATTTGTACTGGGAAATAAACTGTATGTTTAGAGGGAGAATTACAAACTTACAAAGAACTCGAAACTCTCTAAGGTTCTAGGAAGGTTAGTATTTCTGCATTTAATATCTACTATCCAATGACAAATTCAGTGCAATCCTGTAGGGTGTGATTAGCATTTATTGCAAGACTATTTTCTTTATTATTATTAGCTGTTCCACAGAGTGCAAAGAGCTTGTGCTGAAATTGCTGCATCGGAGGCAATTGCACGTTGCACTATGGTTAGGCCATAAGAGGGAGCTGCACTAGACGCTATGGAGGGACACAAGAGATGCAGTACAACACGCTGTGCGTGACGAGGAGCCCAAGTTGACTCCATCCAGCTCTGGGAAGAAGTTACTCATGTTCCACTACCCAAAAAAAGGGAAAATTGGAACGATCTCCCCCCTACTGCCTCTGTGGATGAAGTCACGTCATCCCTGCCAGAACCAGCTGAGCTCAGAGACTCATAAAAATACTGAGCAAATTTGTTTGCCTCGGAGTACGTATGTTCCTGCCAAGTAGCAATACCCTGAAGTGCTCCAACAGTCCTTCATCTCCCTCTCAGATTGTATCAACACAGAGATGCACTGTCCCACCTGTATGCATACACAGCACATGCTTTCATGGACAAAACTCACTCAGCTTTGCCAAGGAGCAGATTAAATATGCTTGCTTGTCACGTCACACTGCTACTTCTGAGGTCACATGACAGAACACTTTTATTTGAGCAGAAAACAAACTGAGGGAATGCAGTAATTCATCTCTGCCTTCAGCAAGTCCTTTCTCTTCCAGCACAGAGGACTTTTTTCTGGGATCACTCTGCAGCAAAATGTTAGCGCTGTGGATTGTTGCAGTGCCTTGTCCTTTCTTCAAAAGCGATCCTGCAGGACACTTTTGCTATTTTCCAAGCAGAAAGGCATAAAGCAAGGAGATGCCATGTGAGAGAGAAGTCACATGCCTCTTTCCTGTAGTGATAAATACTGAAGGCTACACTCTGCAGCTCAAAATATTCATGTGTTCACTGACTTACTTCCTTGACGTGCAGTCTGCCGTTTATGGGTAACATTTTCAGAGACATCAGAAAACATCTTAAGACAAATTAAACCAAAATACAGCAATTACGTGTAGGAGCCATTTGGTGAGCACTCAGTCCAGTTTCTATCCCTTTGATTTTCTCAGTGACCTAATTAACACATCATCTGAGTGAATGGACCTGGGGGGAAAAAAGCTTTCAGCTGATCTTGCTGTATGTCTTAAAATGCACAGACAATCTCATGCAGCAAGAGACTCCAGCTGAGCGTAGGTGCAGACACAGTTGTCATAATCCAGTCCAGGGCAATTCCATATATATGTTAGGTTGAAGCTTTGTGCAACTGCGCAGACCTTCAGGTTATATTTTCTGAAGATATTACATCGAGCAATTGAACTGCACATACTTCCTTACTGAGGCCTTCTAAGCAGTGGCCCGCAATTCCCATACACACTCCCATAGTACACCCAAGTTTACACTGGGGAAGGTATATCTACCATGCAGCTCAAAAGGCACAGCCGTACATCAGTCAGATCCTTGCTCTTTTAAAGGGAAAAATATCATGGAAATGCACAATTTTGTGTAGACTGGAAATTCTGATTCATGAACTACTTCAGTCTCATCACTTGGGTTACATTTGTGCAGCTCAGGTGCAGAGACACCGGAGCAAGCACTAACCCTGCCAATGGGGAAACCTCCCAAGAACACGGGTAGTCGCCAGGGCAGGGAGCCTACACTCATCTCCCTGCTGGAAGGCCATGCCGCGGCTGGTGCCCTGGTTAATTAGCATAAGCCTACTTCATATAGGTCTGCTGACTTCAGTAAGTGTACTAAGCTGGAAATACAGAACTGTGCCTCCAATTTTGTTATTAAAAAAAACAAACTGCTTATGAAGTCCCTTAAACTCTGCTGAAAATTTCTGTAGAGATGCCCAAGAATCGTTATCCAGCATCCACTAGGCTGCATGATAAACCTAACTGTACCAGTCAAACTGGTGCTAGTGACTGAGCCATTACAGGCACTAAAACTTGCTTGACTGCCGTTATCCACTGCAGATAATTTAATACTGCAACAGATTACAAAACTATTTCCAGCAACTTTACACCAAAGTCAGGCTACACTCGACAGAGCACTAATTCAAAATCAGTTTTTCCTCTGAGTATTGCAAGATGGGGAAAAATACACACACCCCACCTCCCTAAATTCTACTGACGTACCCAGAATGCTTCAACAGATCACTACACTTAAAGGTAAACATTCTTATTTAAGAAGCCTTGATCTTTACCACTACTTACTTAAGAAAACATCAGACTGGCAGGAATGACCTCTCTGAATTAATTTATCTGCTTGAAGTGTCTGCAAGCTCACCATGTTCCTTTTGCTTGAGATAGTAGGAAGAGAGGCAAACAAAGACAAAGACATTGTAAAAAATAATACTTCTTCCCTGGAGCAGAGCATGTGTGGAGAAAGTATTTAGATAATGGCAGCCAAAGGATGGTTGGGTTTTTTTTTGGTGGGTTGGTTTTGGTGGTGGTGGCTTTTTAAAACGGTGTTCCCGTTTTTTTGTCCGAGCTATCTAATAGTGTAGGGATGCTGCAGGGTCACATTCCTCCTTTACACTCCCAGTCTCATTGTTTTAGAGGTGTACTAAAAACAACAGAAAACATTAACAGTATTAACTAGCATTACATATACTAAAGTTATTTAGAGGAATTAGCACCTTGTGAACATAAAAATTAAGGAAAGTCAGGATTAGGCAGTTCCATAGTTCATGTTTCTTCATCTGAAGAAGACCACAAAGAGCTAGACAGCTCAGCCAAGAATAGATTTCGCTCTGAAACATTCAAGAATTTCCTTTTCTTTCTAAGAGTGCAGATATTGTTGAATAATTTGAATGTGACCATATAGAGGCCGTACAAAATTTATGAGCAAGAGTGCCAAATTAAGGCTTAAATGTATAGCTTTCCCAGCATTTTCCAATACAAAATTAAATGGAAAGGTGAACTTGACCTAAACCACTTTCTCAAAAAGTTGAATATTTGAAAGTAAATGGAGAATCATGCAAACAGCTGCTCATACATTCAAAAAACATTAATGACTTTTTCTGTTGGGTCTATAGATGAGCGGAGCCACACAATTTGGTTCTTGTTAAGCTCAGAGAAAGTCATATGCAAGATATTTGTGAATTTTACCTTCATGATTCTTGGCTATTTCTTGGGGTGATGACTGTTGTCATCTAGAGCAATGCTGATTATGCTAGGTAATCTACTTGGTTTCTGAAAACAAAAAGTAAACAAGAAAACATCTGCTTTTTTTCTCAGATTTCCCTTTGCAGAGCTCTTCCTCACCACTCGGGAACCCACTCGTGTGACCTGTGTGCACATAAATGCGTGCATGTATAAACATGTTTATGTTTATTCCAAACATCTGTTCACAGAACCATAAACCTGAAAGACTTCCATTATTTGCCTGTCTGTAATAGTATACATACTTATGAGGTACTTTGCAAATCTTGCTCACTATCCTCCATGTAACTAGCAGAGCAGTACATGCTACCTTGGTTCACCTGTAGCTTTATCTTCCCAGCAGCACAGAGGCCAGAATGATATAAAATAAAATCGCATAGCAAAACCAACTTACAGCAATTGCTGCCTGATGTCAGAGCTTATTCTCAGTGACATATGGGCAACAGCTCTTTGATCAGCATTATCAAAGAGCTTCATTATCAGCAATTATGTGTTTTCAAAGGGCACCTGGCCGGCTCCCCAAGCATGCACTGTGCATCACATGACAACCACTGATTAGTCCTATAGATGTTTGAGGGACAGTTCGGGTAACATTAAAAACAGATTGGCACGGAATCCCATCTAAGCCTCTTTCTAGTTTACAAAACATGTGTGTGTGTTTTTACCCTCTGACTACCAGCAGAAAACACCAACAGGCTGCTTTCAGCGGGCTGGGTGGCTGTGCTCGGATTCCATTCAGAGCTGTGCTAGTTTACACCACCCGAAAGCGTTGCCCACAATATTTATAGTCCAGCAGGGCTGATCCCTTTCATCTGATGTGCCTGAATCTTTCTTGGGTATAAAGCCAGACAGACCCTTCAGGTCCTTGAACATTACTTTTTCATAGCTTGCTTCCTACTTTTTATATTTGTTGCACTGCAGGAAAATGTGACTGTTCCAGACAGACTATGAAGTGTTAATGTATAAAACTAAACAGAGATATGAAATGTAAAACTACACTGTCATAAGCCACTTCAACACAAACTACCTTCTATTTATGAATTTAGATCCTATTCAGAGAATTCTGAATAACCACTACTGTTTGTGTGACACCAAGAGCAATTACTAAAATTCAGAAATAGTAAATGCAGTTACAAAAGTATAAATTGTAGCTTCAGACTCTTGTACCACAAAAAATAAACAGAATTAGTACTTATTTGGAAACAAAAGAAAATATGGGCAGTAACACATGGATGTTTAGGAATGAAGTTAGCTTTACACTGCACTACTCTGCACATTTGAAGTCTCTGAAAAACGAAAGATAACATTGCTTCTTACAATGTGAAAAAACAAGGAATCTCCATTAGCCCACACCAGATACAAGACACGTGATCCCACATAGAGCTTTTTAATCCATTCACTGCAGTCAGTATCTTTATACATATGAATCTTGTTACTCCTTTGCCGAGTGTTTATTAATTTCAGGGGCTAATGGGGTTAGAAGAGAAGTTGATGTCATTAAGACAAAACTGATGTAATGTGTTTATTTACATGTCTTTTTCTGAACTTGCTGCATGTGTCACACAAATCTAAAACCAAGACAGATTCAATCTCTCACAGGCCCCGCTGGAGCTCCCTCCGAGCCACAGTAAAAGCCTACCAAGAACTGCATTTAGTTAACTTGTTTCTGACTGTCAAGTCAGCATAATGTTTCTTCAGAGCCATCTTACCTCTCATAGAGAGGAAAAGCTGTCCATATGGCAAACAATTTTGGGCAGGGAGAAAAGACAGAAAAGAATGTGGTGGGCAAAAGAAATGAAACTGATATTGGAGGACATAATAGAAAGGCAGGAATGAAATCCGGAATAAATACAATAAATTACCTTAGCAAACAATCATTATGTAAAAAGCAGTTGTGATGGGCAGCTGGGGGAGGTCCCTTTACTCCTTGGAATTAGCTCATCTATTTTTGGGGGTGGATTTGAAGCTCCGGTTGCTCATTCTCATTTCCACCATGAAAAATTCATGGTAATGAATCCAACCATTTTTATTTTTCCAAGTTATTTTTCTGCATTTCTATTCACTGTAATATATAGACAATGACGTTTGAAAACCACTGATTCAGACCATGAACTTTTCCGATATCATGATCCATTGACATCAGAAAAGTGTCCTCAGTTATGCCATATTCGCATGCACTTGTATTTCACTGAAATACCATGAGTAAGCCACTCAATATTAGCAGCCACAGTCAGTGGTAAAATCCTACTCAACTTCTACCTTGCTGTATTAATTTCTTCTCATAGCAAGTAGACCTCCTCTATTTGGCTTCTGTTTCTGTCCAGGCTCAAGATCTGTGCTAGTGTCCTACCGCCTACTATTTTAATTTACTGGAAGGACAATACAGTGCTCCTCAGCACCGATAAAAGTTCGTTCTTCCGAAGTTTGAGAAAATGTTTAACTCCCAACACATTTTGTTTTGTTTTTTCCCAGTAAGCAAAATATTTTTCTCTTTTCTCTTAGATTGGGGGAAAGACAGAAGAAATTCTATTTCACTCAAACATACATTCTCAGCAGATTATGTCTTTCAACATAGTAAAACAGCCAGGACAGGACAAAGCACTCTGCAGAAATTAAATAATATAATCCTGTTACATAATATTCAGCTTTCATAAAACCAGAACCCCACAGAAAATATAAGTAAATAGCACATAGGTGTTTTATACATATGTTTGCATTTGCCTTCTCATTACTTTAAAGCATTTTCTTTCGTGTAATCGTTGTTTGCTGAAGAGATAAACCTGTGGCAGGCACCGAAACAAGGGGAACATAGGACCTAATTTCTTTACAAACTGAGGAAATATCCACATAACCACACACCATCTGTACTCTTGGCTTTTTATTCTCCTGCCGCACTGCGCATCGCTTAAGTGTGTGTGCTTGTATCTTGTGAGCTGGCTTGGTTCCCTGGCTGTGCAAAAAATATCCCGAGATAGCACTGAGCTCAAGTATGTCTTCAGATGTACCCTGTACCAAGGCCCCTGGGACATCTCCATCTCTTAGGTAACCGAGTTTTTTGCCCCTAATAGCAAGGTCTGAGTTCTGACGTAGCGAGACCACAGGTGATCTACCACCCATGGCACCACAGAAAGGTCCTTACTTCAGCTCATGATCTTCCTGGGGCCAAGGTTTGCAGCTCTTTCCAACTCCTAAGTGGAGGTCCTCTTCCAAGGACCAAGACAAAACTCATTTAATCAGACTTTGCAGAAGAGCTGTCTTCTCATTCTGACTTAGACTGTCTCATGAAGATCTCCAGAATTAGTTCAGTAAACTGCTGTAGCACACACAGAGGACAGCAGTCAGTCCTTCGGTTATAAAATACATTCTGTGTTCTGTTTTTCAGTTGGTTATTTGTTTTAATACGTTCTCACCCTGGATTAGAAACAGCTTTTAAGCCTCAAAAAGAATCTGAAAGCAAGAATTTTCCCTGGGATGACCTTGTGCAGCTTTACAACAATGGATGACACTGAAGTAATTACCCCTTCTCACGTAAATTTGGCCCAAATGAAAACTATTTGTGACTCAAGTATAGATCTGCTGAAAGGAAGCTGATGCATACGTAAAGACATTTATGCAGGAAGCAGCTCTACCACTTTACTATCCATTGCAATAGTTTTATTGCAAAAGGGCAGTGAAAATTACTTTTGAGGCATTTAAATCCTCTGTTGTAAAGCACATTGAGTGCTCTTCATGACATCATCACATTTTCTAACTCAAATTGTCTGTCCCCTGACCTCTTTGATAAACTAAAGAAAACTATTTTAGGTTTTACATTATTCAGGAGAGAAGTAAAAATAAGAAAGACATTTTCATTCTAATTTTAATAATTTTTTTCATCTAGTAGTCATGCAGCACCAATCAGCAAGATACTAGTCATGGAAGAAAGCTTTATTTGTAGGTAAGCTATCCATTTTTGGAGAGAATAAGAGTCTTTCAAAAAATTCTCAGAAGCAG
>Ga0065711_1041021_pt1 | contig 16472 bp, 9 predicted proteins | sample Hoacrofraction12_FD_59098 | JGI IMG/M metagenome (GOLD analysis project Ga0065711, IMG submission 59098) | Hoatzin crop microbial communities from Cojedes, Venezuela - Epithelial fraction 12 v2 (version 2) | ecosystem: Host-associated > Birds > Digestive system > Esophagus > Crop | place... | reverse complement strand
GGAGCGGGCAGCGCGGGAGTGCGGCGGTGGCGTGCGGTGCGGTGCGGTGCTGCCCGCCCGGCTCCCGGGCCTCCCTCCCTCCCTCCGTCCTGCCCGGCTCCCGGCCGGCCCGCCGGCGCCATGGAGGAGTTCCTGCAGCGCGCCCGGTCCAGGCTGGTGAGTGGCGGCGGCGGGCGTAAAACTTCGCCCGACTTGCGGGTCACTGCGGCCGTCTGTCCGCAGCCCCGCAGCCCCGGGTGCAGCGCCCGCGGGGGGTCCCGAAAAGTTCTCGGCGGGGAGAGGACGGGGCTCGTGACCTGCGCCTCGGCCGGGGCGCGCCCTTGGGGTGCGTTTCCTTCCCGCACCTCGCTGCCCTGCGGTTACTGCTGAGTGACGCCCCGCTGTCCGGCGGGCACGGGGGTGGTGGGTGTGGCGGCAGCGTGCCGTTTTGGGGTTGTTTGCCCATTGGGAGAGACTTTCAGATGCATCAAGTTGCGTGGGTGAACGTGGAAACAAAAAATACCAGAAGTCAGGGAAAAAGCCGTCGTTTCGGTGGTCCGAGCATCGCAAGGAGTAGGGGATAAGTTTGGGTAAGCCGGGCTGAGCTGAGGGGTGTGCTCAGGTGGTTGAGGAGCAGCCCGGTCATTTGTTCCTCGCTGCCGGAGATAGGTAATTCCGTTAGGAATCACGCAGGCACGTAGGTCCTCGTCTCGGGCAGCTCTGCGGGTGGGTTTGTGCTGGAACCGCAGGGCATTCCTGTTGCTTACGGTGGCTGGTAATCTGGCCCCGAATAGTGTGTGCTTTTCCCCCCTCGACATGCGGTGCAAAAGTAGGATGTTTTTAAGACTGTGATGGCCTTAGGCCGGCTTCTTTTTCCATGCAAAACTCGGCTTTACAGCTGTTACCTTTCATGGGCAGCCTGCACTCCTGCTGCCGATCCAAGCTCCAAGAAGTATGTTCAATTGTAGGACTAATAACGGATTAGTTAAAAAAAAATAAATCCCATGGCTGCTGGTTTTTGCCCTGTATTTTTGGGCGTTGGGACCTATGTTCTTGCCGGGTCCCCCCCCACCCCACCCTTTGGAGCATTGCTGTAGAGGACTGTGTGTAAACTTTGTTGCTGATAATTCGAAGAGTAGGGCCTTCGCAGTTCCATGGACCTGTTACGAGTCTCTGGAGAATGAGCAGTCATAAAACCAAGATCCTCTTTCTCCGATGGCCAACATGCTCTATCTGTAACGACTTGTAAAGGGTGCTTTGTTGTACCGTCTTTTGTGGTCATGCACGTGTTGGAAATGAGAGAATTATGGCATTTCTTAGAGGACTGGCGAAATGGAAGACAAATCCCTTGGTAGCTCCCTGAATACTGAACTGTGTTGGCAAATATTAAGGGTAAAAGTGAGGTGTGTTATCTTGAACACATGCCAGCTAAATTGTTTTACTGTGTATTTTTAGGCATTTGTGAAGTGTTTCCCTGATGTTTTCACATAAACAGTCTAGATTTTGGTAGCCCTGATTAAAAGGTACTGCATAGCTCAATTACAAATAGTTAATACATTTTCACGTCAGCATTTCATGTAGTTGCAACATTTGAGCTGGAAATTTGGTTTTGGCAACTTTCCTGCTCAAGTACATCAAAGGTGGTCTTATTTAATGTTGGTAGACATTAATTACGTTATGATAGCAGTCTCCTCTGCACCAGTGGCAAGCAGTAAGAGCAACTTGATTTTACTACTGAAAGCAAATACTGCGTTAATCTTTCTGAATAGCTGTTGATAGTGAGAAAGCAGTTGTCTGGAAAACTATAATCTGAAGAGGCCCGTGGATAATAGTTAATATTATTTCTTTACTTTGGATGAAACAGGGAGCACGGCAACTCAACAGTAGCCCTTTTTATTCCTGCAGTATGGGTTTTTCCAGAGAAATGCAGAATTTGCATTGTACCTTCCAAACCTTGTGAGAAAAATGAATGTTTTGGAGCAGGTCTCCTCTCCAGGAGGAATATTGGAGGGGTGGGAGGGAGCGTCTTTCTGACAGATGTTTGGTTGAATGGTCGTGTCTGCTGAGCATGGCTGGGGAAGAAGCATCTGAGCACTAGGGTGTTCAACTCAGAACAGATTTATAAATTTTACGGGTTGACTTGGATTAGCCAATCTACTTTGTACCACAGTAGCCTGAAAAAGGTAATCCAGAATAACTGAAGATTTGCATTCCACAACACAGAATGCTTGGTCCAGCCTTGTGTGGGGAAGCTTTCTCTGCTGGTGCAGGGTAGCTGTAGACAGAGTTGAGGGCAAAGGGCCCGGTTTCGTTTGCCACTGATGTAAGATAAAGCTGCCCAGTTAAATGGACAAATGGTTCAGAACTAATGAGCTGCTGTGTGCTGCTGTGCTGTTGCAGCCATACCTGTGGAAGACGCCAAGGCCCTACAGTTGTGTCTCAGAGGCCTGGTGGTGCTGGTCTTACCTGCTAGTATTTCACACAATAGGTAATCTTGTTAGGTTAAACTGATTACGGTGCCCTGACTACACGAGTACTGCTCAGCATGGGTAAAGGAAACTTTTCTTTATTTGTGAACAGCAGCTCCAGAAGAGCAATTGCTCCAGACTGTGCAGGAGAACCTATTACTGCAAGTGCTTCATCATTCGTTTGGGTCTGGCTCCAGCCACAACATTAATCAAGGCTGTTTTTCCACGTGGAGCAAATTCTAGCCTCGGAGTATACCCCACAAAGGACTTGCGCATTTTTGTTTTCTAAGACTCTTGTCTTGTGTACCTTCACTGATTGTTAGAGGGGAACATTCTCTATTTAGTAATAAAATCTCCATCAGGCTATTCTTTCTTCGAGGACAATGACTTTTGCTTTTATGGCTTGTCATGTAGTTGTAGAACATTCTCAGTAGTTCTCAGTACTGATTTTTAAAATTGTTACGTGTAATCTGTGTAAAACCAAGACGGGAAAAATGTTAGAAGGCAAAACATGGCAGAATGTCAGAGATGCTGTACTGACATTTTTGGGCATTCATGGTTGAGTCCTGCAGGTTTTTCCTCCAGTTTTTCCTAAGGCTAGTAATAATGTGAGAATAGGTGAGGCCAAAGGTCCTTCTAAACCAGGGTTCTGTCTTGGCTAAGGGAGGATTATAAGCAGTAGATTATACAGGTCTGCTCATCAGGTGTTGAAAGCTTAGCTCAAAATATATATCTGAACTACTATGTTAGCCACAGCTAGAGCCATCTTTCATACATTTGGCTACATTTTGGGTTTGGCTTTGGGTTTTTTTTTTGAATTGGTTTATACTTTGGCTTCCACAAAATCGCTGAGACAGTGAGTTTTACCATTGAGTTTATGTGCTCTGTGTGAGCGGGGCAATATACCTGTTTGTTTGCTTTAAACCATCTGCCCGACAGTTTTAATGGGCGCTCCATGGTTCCTATGCCTTGAATGAGTATTTTTGTTCGCTTTCTCCATGGTGTTTGGTGAAGTATTACCATATCCCCCGTCCCTTCTCCCAGACATTTCTAAGCTAAGGTTTTCTATTGCCGCTTCTTACATGGATAGCACTGTTCTGTCACTCTGCTCATCCTTGTGGCCTCTCTCTGAAGATTTTTCAAAATTTTATTAACCCTTTGAAAGTTACGAAGCCCAGAACTGTCTGCCGTATTTAAGACATGAGCACATACAAGACTTTGACAGTAGTATAACAACATTTCAGTTTTTTTCCATTTTCTTAAAACTTCTTGGCATTCTACTTATTTATTTTACTGTCAGAAAGCATTTTTCTGATGCTTTCAGAGTATCATTTAAAATGAACACACAATGTTTTTTCTGCTTAGTAATACCCATTTTAAAGCCTGTCTGACTGTGTAGGATACCTAAATATAGTTTAAAAAGGAAGATGCGGTTGTTTCCTCACATTTTCTCTACTCTGCACTTCTTGGCCCTTATTTCCATTTACTATTTTATTACCTAGTCCCTCGGTGTCATGAGTCCTTTTTGCAGCTCTTGTAGGCAGTTTTAGACTTGACTCCTCTGAATAATCTGGTATTATCTGCAGCTTTTGTCACCTCATTATTTGCTTGCCTGTCCTACTGGAAGTAATATTATTTATTATTTATGGATATGAAGAACAGCACATATCCCAGCACGTATCCTTGCGGAGAATCCTTCACAGGTATTTTTCCTTCATTGTGAAAACTGACCATTTGTTCCTGTCGGTTGTTTCCTAACTTTTAGTTCTTTATTATGCCACGAGAGGATTATACCCCCTTTTTCTCTGGTGATTTAGTTTATTTACTAGCCTCTAGGAAACCTTTCATTAACATTTTTGGACACCCAAGTACAATACATTGACTACCTTGTCCTTCTCTGCATGCTTGTTGAATTATTCAAAGAACTTTGAAAGATTTTGTACAGAAATGTCATACTTCAAAAAACCTTGCTGTCTGTTCCCTGGTATATTGCGTTATTGGTATGTTTCGTGACAGTTTGCTCTGTATCTGTCTGGGTTAGACTCTTTCAGGCACAGCTGAGCTCTCAAGTGGGAGAAGAGTGACTGATCAGTCAATACATAATTTTGTATAGTTTAATTATAAAAAGTAAATCAGAAGTTTAAGGCTTCAGTGGTGTAACTGCAGAATGATTATCAGAATGATTATCAAAATGTTAAAAGGCAATTAAATAGAGAGGTAAAAATTAAGAAATTATTTAGTAATTCTCCGATGTGAAATACTGTGTGCTGCGTGAGGTAGTTAAGTTTGGTATTTCTCAGGTAATCTCATGTGCTTCAGACTGTTTGAAGTGAAGCTAAATGACTGTGAGAAGTTAATTCAAAGGAGTCTGTCAAGAAAGAAGTTACAGGAACAAAAGAACCCCACAACAAAACAAAACAAAAAAATGACAGAACTTCCCCTGGGAGATGCTGACACAATGGCTGCCAGCCAGTACTTTTTCCGTGGCCTTAGGTCTGTGCTTAATGGAGAGCCTAATGCTTCATATGCTGGCTTCAGGGAAGTCGGAGGATGGAGTGAGCCCCGCAAAGGGCTTACTGCGCAGATGACACTGAGATATCCACATACTGCAGCAAACTGCTTCAAAATAGCAATTGAAAGATGGTCCTCCCTCTGCAGAGAATAGCAGATTAGCTGGGGAAATAATCTTTCCAAATGCTGTGTCATCTTCAGCAGTTAACAGTATTTGGAAAAAAACCCCAAAGCCCCTAGAACTTCAAGTTCTTTTAATCTATTGCTGCTGTAAGAAAGGAGACTATAATGCTAGACCAGTGTTACACCTGGCAGAATACTGTACTGGGAAAATGGGGAATTATGCCCCAGACAGACATGCCCAGAGAATAATTGGACTGTGTGACTGGACATTTTTCAAACTCAGAGCCAGGCCCATGACCAGGGAGATGCCCTTGAGAATAGTAAAAAATGCTTCCCAGGCATTGCTTTGATAGGTATGAAAAATGAATGTTGTACTTGTTTCTGAAGCAGAGAAGTTCAAAGAACAGTAAGTGATGATGGCATGACTTGAGCAGATTTATGTGACCGCAGTTTGAAAACTAGCTGAGTCACTTCCATGTGTAGTCGTATTGACTTTTATTTGCCTGTCTGGAGTATTGTTACCAATGATAGACGGTGGTTACTTTGAGAATAATATTTGATTTAGCTGAAATAAAGTGATGGCTTTATGGGAAGTGAAAAACATTACAGAAGCGAGGCATAAGTTATTTTCCCAGAAACTGTTGAACTTATCCAAGCAGAGGGATAAAAAGGCATTAAAGCATCAAGACAAGGAGTCGAGTTTTACCCTCTCATGTATTTTTTTTGCATTAATTCAGCAGCACACAGGGGACTTGGTCTAGCATAGTACTCACAGTACGTACAGAATTAAGAGTGTGAGTAATGATACTGGCTTCAGTCGGAAAACTCACGTGTGGAAGTTGTACCTACACCTAAAAATGTTGCAGAATCAGAAACTTACAGCTGATTAACCTTTTGTTCCCGGAATCAGTTAGAAGAAGCCACGTACTCTGCAGCAGGAACTTCAGAGTCAGGGTTCATTAGTAGTGTGGAAAAAAGAGTAAACATTTCATGAACATAATTCTGAGATAAATATTTAAACAAAGAATAGCTGTGAGCCTTGTTGAGCAGGTACAGTAAAAGGAGTAATTCCAAACATACCTTCAGTATGAGGAGAGGAATCTGTCACTGTAATGCAAATAAGACATGGTTGTAGAGTGATACAAGTGTTAAACAATGCAATGCTGGGGTACAGTCTTCATATCCCGTAGTAAGGCAGCAAAAGACCTTTGTATGTTTACACACACACACATCTTTATTAGGGAGGGTTACGTCCTGTAGACTTACTCTGTCTCTTTTTCATCACCAATATGCAATTTCAAGTGGAATACTTCCTTCTGTTTTGGGTACTGTATAACCAAAAATATTTCTTAACTGGAGGAAGAATTCAGAGAATCATAACAAAATGATTTAAAGAATTGACTTTCAAGGAAATAAAAACAAACTAAAGCTAAAACTTGATTAAATTATCGCAGAGCTGAGACATGAGAGCAGTCTGGATCTGTGGGATATTAAAGCAATGCAAAAAAGGAAGCATTCATTCACGTACATAGGTATAAATAAGAAATTGCAAAGCGGTCAGCAGAGGCTCAGTAACAAGGGAATAATTCCTGAAAATTAGGTCTTTTAACTAGGAGAGCATTCTCCCAGAGAAAGGAGATGAAGCTCTGCCATGAAAGCAAACCGAAAGAAAGCCTAAATTGGATGAACATATGTAAAACTACTTTAAAAAACAACCTACAGTTGTAAGGAAAATATGTTGGGTGATTCAATAGCCTTTTACAGTTCCACCAAAGTCACACAGACTACAAACACATAGCAGAAGCTGAGAATGAAAAATGCTTTTCCCCCATGGGTTTTCTTGGTTTTGGAGGACAGAAATAACATTTTCAAATGATGGCCTACGTACCTTGCCTTTCATCAGTCTCTGATGCAGTGATCTTTTCTTCTTTGTCACAAAAAAAAGAGGAGTGGAAATGGAAGGATAAAGCATATCTTGCTGAATTTTCCATTGGAGGAGAAGTACATCAGATTAAACAATATTAAGTGAAATTCTATCCTGAATTAGTTTTTGGGTGTTGAATCATTGCATGCATAGCTGACATACTTTGTTCATTGTTCTACACAGAAATAAATTCTAAAGGCATTTCAGTGCAGTGTATGTCAGTTTACCAGGGTATCACGCTACCCATACTGCCATTTAAGTGTGGTACTGTGGTATTGACCAGGATCGTGTTGTGCTAGATGCTATGCCAATGCTTCGTTAAAAAGTCTGTTCAGTCCCTGTCTTTAAAATGTCCATAAAGTAAGCTGGAAAACATATAGGAGGAAGCAGATGAATCCAAGGTAGTAGTAGGCTGGTAACAGGTAGGTGTGATAAGGTTTATTTATCCTAACCTATTTGTTAGCATTTTGGGAAAGGGCAGCTTTGAGTAGGAGTTACAAGAAGGAAGATGGGAAGGTTTGGAAATGCGGCTTTTGGCTAGGGACAAGATAGGAAGAATTGAGAAGATCTGGTTACTCTTTCCATTCCTCTGCTGTTGGCCAGATGGAGATAAAAGTTAACGTTTCATTATTGAATAGGAGATGGTAGATGAAGCAGAGGAAGGTTTGAAAAGGTTGCAAAATGTAGTTCAGGGATTCTGTTTAATGTTTTGGAGCAAGGAGAGCCAGGGGAGAGAGGGAATGTTTGGAGAGAGCCAATATGGCAGGGTCAGAGCCATGGACTAGGGGAAGGTTTTCCACAGCGTGGTTCTGGAAACTGCCAGGTGCCTCTGCTGAAGCCAAATAACGTTTCTGTGAGTAAACCATCAGGTAATGATAGCCAAGAGTGTCAGCTCTGAGGGTGGGTAGGAGAGGTTGGCGAGGGAAAAAACCCTGTGGGACTTTGCAGTAGGCAGGATGTGCGTGTCTCTAAGCTGAACACGGTGCTGAGATTACGGGCTGGAGTGAAGGGCAGGATGGTTTTGTTAATCCCTATTTGTCTGGTACGTATGTCCCTGTGAGAGAGGGGTGCAGTGAAAGGAGAGGGAGTAAAAGCTCGGCTTTAGCCGTGCTGAGTTGGACTGTATGGTGAGATCGTGTCAAGGAGGGATGACCACGTGTGGGATTTTAGTATGAAAGGGGCAGGACAGGGGCAGGACCAAAGTCCCCTGTGCCAGCCTGGAGCTCCGTGGGAGATCAGGCACAGAGTTGTTCCTGTTGCATTCTTTTTCTCCAAAGAAGAGAGCCTGGAGCCAGCAACAGTTAGACAGGTCCTTAACAGCTGGAGTGATATCCCTTGTTCTAATGAGACACAAATAGATTGCAGCACAATAAGGACAGAGGACGGACAGTGAAAAGGTTAGGAACATTTCAGAAACCGATGACGTCTGGATGATGTCAGATAGTTCTCTTTCCTTGTTTGCTGTATCATTTGACAATAACTGAATAATGTGTAATAGACCTAATGCACTGGCCCAGTTCCATCTTGCACAGTCATAACCTGCTTTTGTACGTTCCCCTCTGGCCTCAATTTATTAGTCTTAAGCCTGTTTGTGGCAACTGCTGTCTAGAGCACAGTGAGATTTTTACAGCATACCTGACATGATTTACCTGTTCTGTACCATTTAGGAAATTTTGATTTTGCTGTATTTTGATAGCAACAATTGTGTTTGTGTCTTTTTGTAATTGATACAGTTTTGATTCTGGTTTAGTTTTCTGCATGGAAGTGGCTCTCTATACAGTGCCTGACACTAACCAACCAGGTTAGCCGCTGAACTAGCCCTTGATTAACTGATAGACCATCATGGTGAAGTGACCTTTTCCCTAATGGTTAATCTTGCTGTTGCTACATTGTGACACAGAGCTAGGAGTTGTTATACTTAATAGTTTCTTGCTCTTGTACAGTAGCGATTAAAAAATCCTGAACAAAGATGAGTTGGTAGGGAAGAAGAAGCCTCTGAATTGATCCTTCAGATGCTACTGTGCTTTTATAACTCATGAAAATAAATGGAGATGCAGAGTCCAGCTAGTGTGCTGACAGAGAAAGGCATATTCTGCTTGGTGAAGCCTGTATGCTGTTCTGCAGTCCTTGGGTTAGGAGGAAAGGACGGAACTTTTCCTTTGAGTTTGCCTTTTTTAAAAAAGAAAAAAGAAGCAGAATCAGTCCATTTGTAATTTGACTCTTTGTGAAGCAGTGAAAAATGGTAAACTTTTAGACGCTTGGAGGGACAGTCTCTCCTAAATATAGACGGTTGGCAAGTGATCAGTGGACTGATTCAGCAGCCTTTCTTTTACTTAACAAAGGTTTTAACACTTAGTCATTTGCAGGTCTGGCAGGATTACAGCTGAGTCAGGAGGAGTGCAGTGATCAACTTTCTGGAGAAGTATACTACTATTTTTTGACAATGCATATATGCAGTCCGCAGAAATTTAACATATGTTTACCTAGTTTTCTGACAGATAGGTCTGTTTGAGACTGTGTCCTGAGCATTCCCATTACTCAGAAGAGCAGGTGGCTTTATGTGATGTACCATGTGCATTACGTGTTTAACAGGTTTAGGTTTATATGAAATCTTAGAAGGGTTAGCCTGCCAGGTTCCTGCATGGTTTTTTTTGTACACGTTTGAGGTGGATGGCCTTGTCAAGTTAAAAGACTAAAGGTTTTAAACCCATAGTTTCAGTTCTGGCTTCTCTCTGATTTTGGATTTGTTTCTGTGTTGCTTTGAGTTTTTTGTTTTTTAATTCACTAAGCATAAAAATGGAAATTATCCATTCAACTGAAATATATTCCATGCAGAAAATTTCCCCTTTGTGCAATGACAGACTTGGCTGTCCTTTCTTTTGACTTAGTTGAGAGTAGCTGTCGTAATTTCTCATGGGCAAGAATACTGTACTTCAAGTTTACCTCAAGTACAGATTTTTTTTTTTCTTCAACATGGATTACATGTTCAATTTGTGAGGCATTTATAGGCTGAATCATATCACTAAGGCATCGTCTGTGGTCAGAGATTATACGCTTCCTCTCCACCACCCCGCAGGGAAATGTGTATGTTTGTCTCTTTGTGATATGGTGGAACCGTAGAGGCTAGTGATAGATAAATGGCGCAATTGCTGCAGCCAGCTTTAAAATGATGTATCTTGGCTATTTTTTACATTAAAGTTGTTTTGTATTTGAGAAGAAGAGGTGTGGGGTAGCTTTGTATGATTCATAGCTTTCTGCATATTCTGAGAGGCTAGCTACATAAAAACATATAAAACCAGTTCTATGCTACTATGTCAAATTTGTTCCCTCGCTTGAGAATTTGATGTACCCTAGAACTTCAGCATAGGAAGTCTTAGGAAGAATAAGCAAAGGCAGCGACTTAATTTATTCTTTGGAAAGGTGCATAAAAGCATTCATTCCAGGGATGAGAGAGTGGTGCAGATTTGAGTTCTAGTCTTTCATCTCCAGAGGCATGGACTCATACCCTATTTTAGATCACATGTGAAAATGAGTTAAGTGATCTAATCTTAGCAGCTGCTTGTTCACCTCTTAAAATCATTGCTCAGTTTTCAGCGGGCAGTTTTTCCACTCTTGAAGAGGGGTTTCTAAGGCTGGGTCTGAAGTCTTTTGGTTGATCTGTTTTCCAGAGATTGTGCAATAGTTGTTGGTATGAGCCTGTCTCGATATGAAAGTGTTGAGCCCTCATTTTAAAAAAGCAATGAACCAAACCAGCCATCAGCTTAAATCCCCATCCCCCTGCTACTCACTGTACAGTCTCATGGTCTGAGATTCTAATCAAACACCAGCTACAGTTGGTAAGGAAAATGAACTGATCTAAAGAAATATTTTTTAGTTAAGTTTAGGTAAGTATGAAGACTATGAAGTCTGCTTGACTAAAAATACTGAGATCTTGTTTCTTGGAAATAGAGCAAGTTAAAGTGTGTGGCTTACTTGTTATTGAAAGAGCTCTTAGGCCATTTCTGTGTTCAGTATCTCTCTCCATATAAAATAATTTAAATGTGCCTCTTTACCAGATTGTCTGTTGTGGCAGAAACCATTGCTTGAGAAAACTTTCAGACTTTCTATTGTTTTGTGTTTTTTCCCCACAGCCAGCTCATAGAATTTGAGATTTTATTCTTGCTGTCAAATTCCTTGCAAGTTTTCTATTAGGTTGAGAATTCAAGTTCTGCTCTGTGTTACAGTCATGAAAATACAGAGTAATGTCAGTTCTGGTAGCATTAGTTAATGTTTATACTGAGAAAAACAGAAAAGACTGGTTTCAGTGTCCTGAAATGGAACACTAAATATGAAAATACTCTTTCTTCATGCAGACAGCAATAAGCAGGTGGACTTATCTGTTTGCTTCCTCTTCTCCTCAACTTTGTAGCTTCTGAAGAAGGGAAAGGAATGAGATCTTTATTTATGTATTTAATTTCTTGTCTTTTTCCTTTTTGCTCTGTTTTCTCTCTGCATTCCATCTTTTCCTGCCAGCAGGATATTCGATAGTCAGAGCCGTGATACTGACATGTGGCTTTTTGGAGTGGGGCATACGTACCAATATCTGTGAAACTAGTGTAGTCCATCAGTAAATTTCAACAGTTTCAGCATGCTGTAATGCAAGTACTTTGTGGTTCTCCACAAGTGGTTGTAATATTGCAGTTTGTCACTTCCTTCTGTGCCAACCACTGACGTACAGATTGGTTCTTCTGAGTGTCTTACAATGTTTAGGATAAATTAGCCTTTTGGCACATGATTGTATATGAACTGCGATTTTCTGTTCTACCTTACAACATGCTGTCCATTGCTAGACAACCAGACAGTTCATCCTGGCTACCTCAGGTTATTTCTCTGTGCATTTTGCTGCACTGGAAAAAAAGCAAGGATGCTAAATAAGATCTGAAATGACATTCCAAATCTTTGTAGCCTCACTTAATTCCATTGTTACCTGGGTGCTTAATCGCTTACCTTGTAAGCTAGTTAGATATTCATTGTAGTTCTTTGCACGTTTCAGTTTTTCAGAGCTTACATCGGTGCTGTTTGATGATGTTGTGGAAAAAGCAAGTTAGTTAGTTGCCGTATTAAGTAGTGATTAAAATCTAGCTGCTTCTCTTCCAACCAGATAATAATTACTGATACTGAATTAGCATCAGTCTATAAGAGCAGAATCTGCTGTTTGCTTCTGTAAATCAGAAGTAGTTACACAAATGAAACTTAGGGGTAATCAAGAGGCAAGGAGTTCTGCTTAAGAAGTGCTAGGCTTACAGCAGAAAGCAGGAAAAACCCAGCACTAATTCATAGCGTTATTTTGAGCTGAGGCAGCAGCCCTGTGGTACAATAGCAGAAGTTACAGCTGGAGTAATAATCTGACATGTTCTGTCCGTTTTGAAGCTGTACAGGTGATACAATAGATTGCACTCCAGCTATTGTAAGGTGAGAACATCTCTCTCAGATGCATGAAAATGTCTGTTACAGATTTATTGCACTGCAAGAACATGGGACTCGCTTTAAAGTGCAGGTTTGGATTTTAACGTTTCTAAATAGGTCCTTTAGGTTATGTTATATGTTAGCAGGTGAAAAGAAGCCAAAATAGAGGAAAGTGGAAGGAAGGTGTAAACACTGAATGTGGCGGTCCAAACTGACATCCCAGCCTTACCAGTTTTCGCTTAGCCGATATTAAAATTCCACTTTCATCTAGTTCACTTGCTTGTGTGCTCGCACGTACAGAGAAACATGAACGCTCTCTCTCTGCAAGTGGGTTAGTGGGCTAGGGAGCCCATGGGCAGAACTCACTGCCTTAAAACGCCTAAACCCAACCGCAGTGTGAGGCTGAGGACTATTTCTGAAATCCCACTGAACCAGCTGGGGGATGGTGTCCGTGTTTCGTGTGTGCACATGCACCAACATGCACTCGTATGCACACTGTAGTGCGTCTCCCAACAAGTCTGAGTGCTGTCAGGCTCGGGTGGTGCAAGGGGATGTTGTATTTCTCACTCGTCTCTAGGGAGGCTTCTTCTAGAAGTTGATGAGATGTGCAAGAAAATTCTTGAGGTGACCAGGGTGGAGACCTTACTGAAATAAGGCTGGTCCGGTTGGTGTCTTTCGTGGGTATTAGAAATACTGTCCTCTTCAGTAAATTTACACCTCTCAAGAAAGGGGAGACTAGGCTTCTCCCATGCCCCTGTTGTATGCTGTAGATTTTGCCTTGGTGACAAAAACTGTTTGAGAAGTAAAGTACACTTAATGGTCTATTTTCACTTCGATTTGAAGGCAAAACTTCTGAGGAGCGGCTGAGGTCACTTGGCTTGTTCAGCTTGGAGAAGAGAAGGTGCCCGCATCGCAGTCTACAGCTCCCTCATGGGGGTCAGGGGAGGGGGAGCTGCTGATCTCCTCTCTCTGGTGACCAGCCATAGAACATGAGGGAATGGAATGAAGCTACATCAGCTGTAGTTCAGACAGGACATCAGGAAAAGGTTCCTCACTGAGAGGGTGGTTGGTCACTGGCACAGGCTCCCCAGGGAACTGGTCACGGCACCAAGTCTGGCAGAGTTCAAGGAGCATCTCAACGATGCTCTTAGTCATGTGGTTTAGTTTCAGGTGGTCCTGCGAGGAGGAGGGAGTTGGACTCAGTGATGCTTATGGGTCCCTTCCAGCATTGGATATTCTAGGATTCAATGGTTCTGTGAAATATGAAGAGCTTTTAGATCTTACTTTGAAACTAAAAGAAATACGGTAAACAATTTTTTGCAAGCTTTTCTGCAAAATCTAATATAGATCTGTTCTTCCATGTATTAATAATTTTACATGCTCTTATGTGTATTATCAAAGCTGGATATTAATAAGAATTTCATTAATGTATATGTTCAGAGCATCACAGGTTCTAGAGAAAGCATTTCAAGTCAAATGATTGTCATTTTTAACAGGAAAGAGAGTCTGAACCCCGTCCTCCAGAGATCAGATCACAGCAGAATCTACAGCTGCAGTAAACAGAACAGGTGACTGGATGTCACTGACACTGTACACAACTATAGCAGAAAGATCATTTATCTTCACGTTAAAAAGATTTAGCCCTCACGGTAGGCTATTCATCTATGACAGTCCAGAGAAGCTGAGGACTTAACATGCTTTCTAATTCAAATACACCTTTGTTCGGAGGAGTAAGACACCACTGTATTTGTTTTGAGGACCCCTTAACACATTTCTGAATGTTTAGAAAGCAACCCATTTTTTTGATAATTTGATGTGAATTAGATTGAGAGGTGATAGGCAGAAGAGCATGTTGTGCGCACGCAGAGTTAAAAACTACTGCTGTAATAAGAAGAATAACCAAAAGTGTGTAAGAATAGATAACAGGCAGGGCAATGGAATTTTCCTGCACTTTCTGCATCTTCACAGAATACTTGGGTACTCGCAAGCCTCATTCTATCCCTGTGCATTAGTACTGAGTATTATTTTGAACAAGATTATGGTCTGACACTTCTAAGTTAGGAATAGCTTGTTGGAATTCATGCAGCTTTATCTGAAATGATTTGTGAGTGTGACAGGGTCAAGACCAGGGAGTGAAAAGCACAAAAAAGAATGAAAAAGAGAAAAACGGGAAGCAGAATGATAATATGAAGGATACTATTTCTTGAATGCAGAAGTGTCCTGTTTGGTTCCTGGTTCTATCAAGAATCTAAATAAACTTGAAAACTTGACTTGAGTCTTGCAAACTTCCTCCTTTCCTTATACTTACGTCCTCTGTCTGCAGTTTTTAGTTACTATGGTTAGAGAGATATTAATTTCAGGGCCCCAGCTTTATGTAATTGCAAATGTTTCTGAGGGCATTTAATCAACGTAAATCAACATGTACAAAGTTTAAAATAGCTCAAACCCACTGAGCTTTAGTAACTAGGTCTTCTTCCTGGCAAGCCCTTATAAAAACTCTTATATAAATTGGATACTTGTGCTGGGAGGCCAGAGAGCATTGAAAATCAAGGGAACCGAGTGTCAGTTGGAAATAGTGGGATGTTTCTAGTCACAAAGAGATGGGTTTTCCCCTCCCTTGCCTCTTTGGTGCTCATAGCTTCTGCTGCTGAGTGGTTTGTGAGAAAAAAAGGTTTTTCTGTTTGTCCTGAAGGTGACCGTGCTGAGCCATAATGTTATTTCTACTTTTGAGAGGGTGGTCTGTCATCCAGCACCTAATACTAAAGTTGTCTAGTCTCTATCTCTGAAAACATGTCTCTTGCAAGTGCATCTTTTGAAGTGTCCGTGGAGGAAAGAATCAACAAGTCTGATTTTAGTTTGTTATCATCTGCTCTTTAATTGCAGAGATTAGTAACAAATCCTTGAATTGGACTTGCTATCAGTGGGGAGAAAAAGGAAGACAGAGAACATCAGTGCAATGTGTTGTTTTTATCCAGTGATGGTCTGTAAGGTAAATGTCCTCCGTAAGTCAGGTGTGATACGTTTGTTGTCCCTGCCTCAGGCCCGCATTGCTGCTGTACCAGCAGAAGGGTTGGGAATGGAGTTGGGTGTTCTGGTTCTGCACTGGTGGTAGTGAGGAGAACTGGAGCAAACATGCAAAGGACTGGCTAGACAATATTTAAGGTAGGGGTGGAAACCAGGATCCCTTGCTGTTTGTACACAGCTTCTATGTGGAGTGTTGGTTCCTAAGCGGGTATTCCTCATGTTTAAAGTCTTTTAAACTTATACAGAAATAGTTCCCTTATATTCCATGTTATTCAATAGGAGGATATGCAGACACTCTGTCCTACTGAACAGAGGCAGCATGCCTACTTGAATATGTATGTGCACACACTTATCCCCGTCATGTAAAGTGTCCAGTGTTCATACCTGTGGGCACTTTTGCATCTGTAATTTAAGAGTCTTATCTTTTGACAGCAAAATAAAACTGTGCTCCATAGAGGTTACTGTAACCTCATCCCAGCACAGACATTTAAATGTAGTTTCTTTTCTAAATAGCAATATGTAAATCTTCAAAACCATAAAATGTAGGAATACTGTAAAATAGTGAAAGACATTTAGGGGTGAAAAGTTAAGTCAATACTTTTGGTAATTTGGAGGTGGGAGCTTGGCTAAATAATAATTTGTACAGTAAAATTTGAAGAAAGGACAAAGTACCGAGATCAATAATAAGAAATTGAGTAAGTAGCACTAGCGTAGCTCAGCACTCTGTGGCAAAACGAAAGGTATTTTGGAGGAAAGAGGAGAAACACACTAATACTGTTCGAGAAAGCTGCTAAGCTTCATGGTCTTTCTGCAACTTTAATTTGAGGTTCAGTTTGAGCTGTAATTGGTGTTAATGTCAGATATGTGGTATCTGGAGAATCAGCTGCACTTACATAACGTTAAAAAAGGCAGTTCTGTATCTGGGAACGATACCGTACTGCTATATTTGCATCGTACAGAATTTCTGAAATGTCTTGCCCTTTTTTTTTTTTTTTTTT
>Ga0065711_1041019_pt1 | contig 16473 bp, 5 predicted proteins | sample Hoacrofraction12_FD_59098 | JGI IMG/M metagenome (GOLD analysis project Ga0065711, IMG submission 59098) | Hoatzin crop microbial communities from Cojedes, Venezuela - Epithelial fraction 12 v2 (version 2) | ecosystem: Host-associated > Birds > Digestive system > Esophagus > Crop | place... | reverse complement strand
TTTTAATTACAAAAAAAAAAAAAAAAAAGAAACAAAGCAGTATCTCGTCCCTTTGGGCCTGTCTTCTGCTCGCTTGGAACCATGGAGCAGGATTTCCCCCTGTGGGCAGTGTTCATGGTGGGGATGAAGAGAGGAGCCGTGGGCTGCAGTATGGCAGCAAAGCTACCTATGAACTTAACTTGGGTAAGCTGGGGCGAGGGCTGCTTTCAAGATTTGTATCGACTGGTTTCACTGCTGATAAACTAGTTTTGAATGAATTGAATCAAGCACTCCTGTCATGAAGCGGGACTCCCTACCCCTTTCCCTGAAGAGGCCTGGAAGGTAGGAGGGAGAAGGCGGCAAGGCTGTGCTGGCGGCGGTGGGCTCACTTGGCATCGGCTGTCTGCTCGCAGCCCCCGAGGCGGGCACCAGAGGCTGTGGACCATGGAACAGGGAGAGGTGGCAATCAGGAGGAACGAGGAGGAGGGTCGGAAGGGTTTGTGTCAGCTTGCAGGGTGTGTTTGGGCACACTTGGTGGGACAGAGGGCAGGCTCTCCTGAGGGGCTTGCATGCTTTAGTTAAGCAGATGATGCTTTTTGAATACGTGGCTACGTGTGAGGGTCCAAAGCTTTAAAGCAATCATAGCTTTTTGAGCACTTTTTTCTATCAAGTCATTGGTTACAGTAGCTAGTCCAGCAGAACCCTAGACAGAGCCTAAAGAAACTAAGTTTTATGTAACTAAGCTGTCTGTGTGTTTTGGTAACTGTAAATGTAACAAATGTATCATGTAGGGGATGTTATCACTTCCGGTGGTCAGAATCATTGCACAGCCAAAGCAAGTCTTGGTTCTTTGTGAATAACTGGGATGGGACAGTTGCAAGACAAGGGACTCCTGAATAATCCCTTTAGGCGCCTGGGCCTTGGGAGAACAGGTATGCAGGCTACAGAGATGAGGAGGCTGCAGGATAACCTGAAGACCCCGCCGATCACCGAGAGACGCCAACAAACATGGGCGAAGGACGTTACCATATACTAATGAGTTCTCAGTAAAACTACGATAAGCATTTCTTGCAAATGTAATGAATGTGTACATTAACATAGCATAAATACCTAGTAAGTGTATGCTTTCGGTTGCACATGTTTGGAGGAGAGATCCCCCGTGTGCCCGGCACCGTAATAAAGAATACCTGCTTAATAGTCTGCCGACTATTGAGTCTTCAGTTCCGGCTTTTCACGGCATCATTTCCCACCTAATCAGTTTTGAATGTCAGCCAACTTCAAAACTAAATGTGACAATGGGTAGCTATTACCTCTTTCAATTTTAGCTGTTATCTCTTACCAGTTCTGTTAAAATAAGTGACTGGATGGAAGAGAGGCACCCAGTTAGTGCCCCCACTAGATGAAAGGTGATAGTTTGCATTTTTTCTCCTACTAAACATCGCAAGCGGGAAGGAGGAAGCCTTAGGAAACAAACTGTTATTATTCCTGCTTCTGAAAAACACCTTAATAGTTTTTTTTAAAAAAAGTAAAACCATTTTTGTATACTTTGGAGCTCGTCACTTGCTTTGTTTTGTATATGTTAATAGGGAATATGGAAAGCAGATATGGAAGTAAGAAGTTGTAGGTCTCTTAACGCTTTGTGACTGCGGTGGGCCCCATGCCAGGAGCTTCCTGGAGTGGTCTGAACCCTGAAGGGGTTCAAGTGGGGACAGCAGGGTCTTCTCGGATCCTCGAGCCGCGTGATAGAGGCAAGTTATGCTGTGATTGCTGCAGCGTTCGAAACCATGGGTCCTCAAAACTTACTCTTTGTTGAGTCATCTTCTTACTTCCTGAAGTGCTTATTCCGCATATTGCACACCTGGTTATAGCAGAAATAATTTTGGTGGCTACAGGGTGAAAAAAAGAAAGCAGATAGTTTTAGAATAGACAGAAATTACTTAATGGAGCAAAGAATGTGTGCCATCAGGTTCTTTCTGTTTGGTTTTAATTGCACTCTGTATGGTGCCTATTGTGGCTTAACAATGAATGTAAATACCTTAGTCCTTGCTACAGAAGTTTGAAAGTCTGTGCCACAGACAGGCTGCATAAAAGAGATCTGGAAGGTGATGGCTTAGCGAGTAGTAATGTTTGCTCACTCTGCTATACACCTTGATTACTATGTAAATTGTGTAAATTTATGCATAAGCACATAATTAAGCACACTCAACTGTCAGTTTGCCTCTACATAACGTGCTTTTGTGCATAAACAGTTAAACATTTTTCTTCTGAAACAGGAGGGATGGTGGTATGTTTAATTACTGTACCAGCTCTTATTCCCACTGAAGTTAAATACAAGCTACCTTCCAAAATCAAGGCCTGCTATGTATCGCAAGAGAGTTTTGACAGTATGCAGCAGAGGATTTGGGAGAGGAACTGGGGCTGTGTTAGCTGCAGAACATAACTTCCTTGGTCTGTGTTTTGCTTACTACTCCCATTTTCTTTTAGTCTTTGCTATATGGGTTTCAGCTATTCAGCCAGAGAGTGGTAGGTACAGTAATGTGTATCATTACTGTGTGAGCAGTAGATTGAATTTCAGCTGAATAAAAATGAATTATTTGACTTGCAATTGTGAACATTTCTAGTTTGCCTTGACAATCCTGTCAAGACAAATTTGAACTTTGTCAGCAATTGTGATTGCTTGTGGGAGAATTACCAAAAGCCTTTGCTCTAGGTATCAGTCAGTGATTGCAGCCCTCATCTGCTGTTTGACCAAAATTTTCCATGGCACTCAGCAGGCTATTACTTGTCACTCTGACATGTAATGAAGGGGTATATTAATTGATTTAGAAGTTAAAATCCATGGTTATTTAATACAGTGTAACTGTATTACGTGTCAGTAGTTACACTTGCTGTGAAAATAGAGAAAGGGGAGTTGAAAGGACTTGGGTTTTGGAATATTTTAAAAATACACATGCAGTTGATTTTACCTTCTACAGGCTATCAATAGAATTTTTGTTTAGTTAATGGGAGCAGAGATTTCCTATTATGTAATTATTGCTGATTTTAAAAGGGATTCTTGAATGTTAACTGTGCATCTAGTTTCTACAACCCGTATCTTCCAAGGTTCGGTAGTACTTCTGCTCAAAACTCGTCGCTTTTGAGGTGAGCTCTGAACGGCTGCATTTCAGATCTGATGCTGTTTTGTTTTATGACCTAAACGTTTGTCTCTCGTGATCTCCTGGTATATGAAATAGATATAATTCTATCCAAATTGAAGAGGTATGTAAAATTAAAAATTGCAAATCAGTCTTAAAGCTGTACAGCGTGAGTGCAGCTGGTGCATTTGCACACATGCATGGTTATGTGTAATGCTGGAGTATGAGATCAAATGCTCTCGCAATACTGTCTTCCTAATTGCTCTTGAAGATGCAAATATGCAGTGTCTTTCTAACTGATGATGGTGATAATTAGTTCAAAACATCTTTTTCTATGTGTCCATTTCAAAACAAGCTCTTTTGCAAGGGAGGAAGTGAAGAGGGGAAAGCTCTACAAAGATGAGCGGCCTGCATCTATCTTCTCCACTCCCACCCCAGTCATTCAACTTACCTGGCTTTCTAGAGTTAGGAAGAAGGATGGGAAGAATTTCTGCATTCCTTCTACAATAGTAGGATGAGAAATAGGGCTGTTGAAGACTCATTACTGTATCTCCCTTTTGGCGCATGCTACCTGACCCTCCAAATGAACTACGGGCAAGAGAAAACAGAGGGACTTGAAGTGTGCAGATGAAAATGGTAATCAGCAATGTCACCTCCAATGGGAGTGACTGTACTTTACCTTGGTGTAAATACAACAATAGTCACTTTGTGTAGTAGAGGTGGGACAAGTGCTAAGTGATGTCCCTGTCTGAACTGGAGCTGCTACTTGCCATATCCCCTGCTAATCACAATTTTCACAAGCAGATGTGAAGCCTGAAAAGAAAGTTTCACCTGTGACGAAATTTCACGGGTTGGACTAGGATCAGAATACTTTCAAAACTGGATTTTCTACTAGTGTATTTTCTGAGAAGGTACCACAGAGCCATTTACCAGCAGCTAGTCGTTTTGCAGGTGCATACTCACTAGAGCTGTGCAGGGTAGATGTTTGCCTCCTGAAGGTAAGGCAAGAGGAGAGTTGCATAGCTACTTGTCTGTGCTGAAGAGAAAATGGGAGTGTGTTTCTTATTTCACCCTGATTGGTGAATAGTCTGTGAAAACACGAGAGAATCTTCTATGGAAAGCTGTCCTATAGGAAACAATTTAACAGAGGAACTTCACGGTGTGCTGGTGAAGAAACATAAAGTATGGGTTATACTTGAAAACCAGGTTACACATGGGATTGTACACCTAGAACTTCAAGCTAGCATGTGATGGGTTTGGGTTTTGTTTTTTTCCAAAGCATCAACTCTTCATTCCCAGCTTTGGAGTGGCACCTTTGTATTAGATACATCATTTGAAGAAGTGATGGCTAGAGAGCTTGCTAAGGTATTGGAGGAAATCCAGTTGCAATCCTGAGAGTCAGAGAGACTGGGAAGTGAGTCCTAGGCTAGATCTAGGCTAGATGATGTTTGCAGATAGACAAAGGCCGCTGGAGATGTAATTGGCCAACCAAATAAGCCACAATCAGAAAAGTGAGGGATTGTTGCATGAGGGTCCGCTCATAGAAGTCAGCCATGTGAAGGTCTGCCTGAATACCTACCTGTTCCTGTCCTGGTTTTCATTCTTTGCTTTTTCTCCTTCTCCCAGAAGCTGAGAAGTGTGAATCCCGCATCCATTTGCCCTGTATTGCCTACTCAGTGCAGGTGTATTCTGCTGCTTGTAACCCTTGCGTGTTCCTCGGACATCATGACTGTCTTTTTATTACCCTATCAAAAGGTAGCAAAAGTCCACGAAGGCAACAAGAAGGAAACAGTAAAGGAGGCAGAAGAGGGAATCACGCTGACTTTTCTACCTTCTAGTTTTAGGAAGGTGTTTTAGTGTGGCCGTGGGACCAGGAAGGTGGAAAAGACAAATTCACAAACTACTCTAACATCTGTGTACTTCCCCAACTTAGAGCTGCGAGAGTCTTCTTATTTCTTGTATCGAGAAATAATTGTGTGCATGAAAACACCATGAACAGCTTGAATTTCTTAAAATGGAAAAATGTTAGTTAAAATGAAGACTTCATTATTTCAAATAGTGTTTTTAGAAGTTACAGAGAATATTTCAAAATAATGTGACTATTTGCCTTTTAAAATTTGTGTTAATCGGGGGTGGTGGTAGAGTTGGAGTTCAGCTTTTACTGTATCGTCTGAAACAAGTGCCAAGCTGGAAACTTCCAGTAAAACGTGAAGCACCGTTCCTAACCTTATTAAGGATTGTTACCTTTTGATTAGTAAGATCATCTTTGGCGGATTATTTCTTTTTCCAACCTTCCTTTTACAAATGCACACAGAACTCGCTGCGCATTGCAAGATATTTAAGTCTGTTCATGTCAGGGATTTCTCTGATACACTTATGGACTTGAGTCTTATTACTCAGTTCTGCGTTGGTAACTCATACGTAGTAATTCTATGAGCTGTCTGTTGCCTGTCATTTTTCCTTACGCCTTATTTATGAAGTTTAGATTAGTGTGCAGACTTTCCTACTTTTTTCTGTTCCTATGTGGAATTATAATATAGCATGCACTGATACTGTAGTGCTGATACGCTTTCAACATCCATACTAATTCTGTCCTGTTGGTTGGGGGGGTGGGGCACAAGGGAGTTGAAAGGACAACTAGCCCCTCCATCCCCCCATTAGATTCTTTCAGCTCAAGCAATAATTATACACGTTGCCTTTCGAAGCCTGTGGGATTGCTGTTATGAGTAAAGGTCTGCCATACTGGGGCTTTTATTTGACAAGTTGGAAAATAGCCTTTGTTCCCATGGTAACCTTTTTTTGTGCTGTGGTGCATTTTTTCCCTATGGTTTCATGGTTGCTCTGGAGGTTTTTCTATTGTGGTATTTTAATCTGCAGTAGACTGGGGATGGCAGTTCAATTTACTTTTTGCTGTTATGAAATATTTTAATTTTTTTTTTTTAATTTGATTACAGATCTCTTGTAAACTTTTTATATTGTGCGGTTAAGGCACTAATGGTGTGGTAGCTTTCTCTGTACGCATATCATGCACTCAGAAGATAAGGCGAACAGTTTGTAATAGGAAAGTACGTATGACTGGACCAAGCTGCTTACAATATTACAAAGTAATATTTTTGATACAGATATTTTTTAGGACTTACGGGGCTAAGCCCTTGCCAGACATACCAAGTAAATTTTTGTCTCTGCGACAGAATGACACCTTCTAAGGTTGAAAATGGTCAATGCCCCGGTCATCAATGTCATTTCAGGTTGCTTTAAAAAGGGTTTCATGAAATAAAGCTTTCAAGCAAAGGCAGGTATTTTTAGGAAATGCTTGTTTAGACTCTGAGGGAAGAACTTGAAAAAAGTAGTGAGCTTTATTTTGAAAAGAAGAAGGTTTTTCAAGAGTTGTTCTTGTTACTGGTAGCATCTCCCTGCATTTTGTTTCTGTGCATATTTTTCTTCTTCCGTGCTTGTTCGATTTTTCTTTGTCTTAAAGTCCTCAGTAGCAAAGCAAAATGGTCATGCACTCTTGTCTTGCTTGCAGTTCCTCGCGGTAATGATTTCCCACTGCTGCCCCCATCAGCAACTGAACATCACTTGAAACACTGATTTTATGCAGTTGTAAAATACTGCTGACCAAGAAGGCAGCAGAGCCTCACCGAGTAGACACTGCTATGCTCTCATACAAGAGTGATTGGGCTGCATAATTAATTTACATATGTTTCAGTGGTGGAAGGTGAGATGGTGCTGTGAAAAACTGGATTTTCAAAGCTGTGTCTCTTTCCCGCCAAAGTCATGGTGGGGAAGCAGATGCAGGAAAAGAAAGAGTTAAACGAACTCCTTGCACCCCCCAGATAGGCTTTCAATAATTAACTAGATCATTTTCCAGATAAACTGTTCCTGCCTTATCTTGCTATACAATACATAGCAGTTTATAATCAGCAGCACAAATACCAACATTGCATGCATTTAAACTGCACTAATTCTATAAGTGGACCAAATATGAAAAGTTAGGACAAATGTGCTGTGAGGCTTACTGTTATTCTCTGGATTCCACGGTTGGAGGTTTGCTCCTGATAGGACGCTCCCTGTCTAGGTTAACCATTCCATTTCAACAGGTAACTATATTTACGTCCTAAAAACACTGCAGAACAAGTAAATGTTATTTCCCTGGGGCAGCTGGATTGTGGTACATTGTGACAGTAGTTAGAGGAGAAAAGTGCATTGCAGAAGCCTGTTGGGAGGACTTTAACTTCTCTGATCACTAAATCAGTGGGCGAAAAATAGATTTATTTCCCTAGGAGATAAGTGCTCCTCAGTTTCAGTCCACCAGAACATACTTTTGTTTACCCTGAAGTTTGTTTTTTGCTGTAGTCACAGATTACTTTGAGGTAAAATTTGGATAGCCAACTGTAGTTGCTACCAAAAGATTTCAGTAGAGAAGGTCAAGGAAAAGTCAAAGCTTACAGCTAGATGGAGGAAAACGCTGGGTCCTGTCAGCATCCACTAAGGTAAATGGAAACTGAAGGAGCTTAGTACACTTGCTTCATTTTGTAAAATCAACATATGCCTTAAGGTTAAACGAAATACAGGAACCTGTTCACTGGTGACTACAGCACAGGAGAACCCATCAGCTTCTATTTGCAGAATAAACACTGCAATTTAAATGCTTTTTTAAACATGCTGAATTAATCTTTTTAGATTCGGGGCGGCTTGGGAGAAAAGGTGGAGCCTTTTCTTTTGTCAGTGCACACCAGAGTTTCCTTCTTACCATAATTAAGATCCAGGTATGAAAGTGTGATATATGACCCTTGGGCAGTGCTAAATAAAGTAACTTAATGTGAAAGCTGGAGTACCTGAGGAAAGAAACCATCCAATTTCTCAGTTTGCTTTCTCTGAACTATGGATGAGCTTTCCCCTCTGATTTCTATGTTTCATCATACTATGAATTTCTTAAGAGGGGGAAAAAAAAATTATGAATACTGGATTAACTTGGTAATCTATACATTTTTACTAGGGTTGTAGTATTTGAAGTTTGAACACTTGAAAGTATTTTGTCTTGGGACACAATACGGCTGTGCTTGAAAAAAGAAGTAATTGAGACTAACCATTAAATTAAATGTAGTATCACAGCTCCTGAATTTGTCTGTTGTTTTTTTTTTTTAGTTTTTTAAAAATATACTTTCAAAGTTGTAGGTGGCAAAATAAGTTTATTTTGGTGAGATACTGGTCCATTTCTTCAAAATACAGCAAGTAATAGTGGATTGCATGAGTTCATCATCATTAGGTGAAACAAAAGTGAATAAATGGTAATTCAAGCAAGAGCTTCAGGTTCCTGAAGTTTGGGACGTTTCAAAAATAATTGATGTATAGCGAAAGAAGATACTATTTTCTAGGTCATTTTTCTTCCTTAATTTAATTTCCTGAATACTTCACAAAATGTATTCTCAATGGGTGTTTTTCTGTTATCTTTGTTATTCTAGTAGAGAGAAGATATTAAGGAAGAAATAAATTCTTTCCCTAACCGCTTATATTAATTACAGACTGATACAATACTGCGGATGACAGAGTAAGCATGCACTGTTTCAGATGTTATGTTTGATGTCTATCATCCATAATATGCACTAAAGTACACAGTTAGCTTTCCTAAAATACTTAGACTTTCTTCAAGATCGCTGAATATTAAAGTTTTTGTTTGATTTTTTTTTTTGAGGTTCAGTCTTAAAAAACAAAACAAAACAAAACAAAACCCAGCCTTTTTTTTAAGGCTGCAGGTATAAGGGTTCGCAGTGGCCACAGGAGTCCTATTATTTTATCCAAGGAAACGTAACTGTTCCTGTAATGTCTGTCTTCATCTCCGTAGGAGCAGGATAATGCCCCGAGAAACTCAGCCAGCAGAATTTGCAGCTAGGGTATTCAGCAATTTGTATGCCTTCTGCCAAATGTCAAAGGGTAAATGTTGCTCCGTCTGCGTGCAGGAGTGTTGCTGCTGAGGTTCTGGGGTGGTTTGGTTTCAGCGGTCCTTCCTTGGCTCAGCATTCCTGAGGTCCTGTGTGACTGCCTTCTCCTCTGAAAATCTGATCGTTTCATCTCCGCGCCTTTTCACTTCCGTATGCTTTCTTGGTCTGCTGACAAGAAGATTGGTTTATGTAGTCTGACATTTAAGAAATACCATTTTCAAGTCTGCTGATCAGCTTTATATAAGTTGCTATAGGAGAGAGCCAGAGTGCCTTCCTGCAGTGAAATTTTTTTAAAAATTTAGGCTACACAAGGTGAAACTGGTACTGGTGAAATCTTAGTATTGACAACTAAAACTAGCAGCATGGAGCAAAATCTGGGAGATGGAACATGCCACTGGTGAAGGTAGTGACCAACATCATTGTATAGTGATCAAATAATCTACTGGGCAACTTTTGACCAGCGTAATATTTGCTAAGTAACTAGTACGAGTTACCTTGGGCAGTGAAAATACTGTTCCTATGTGAACACGCATGAAAATAATGGATAATGTGAAGAGAAGATGGTTATGCTATCTACTGTGATGGCTGGGTGAACGATGAGGAAGGAAGATACTAGGAGAGCTGCTAGAGAAGTGACCAGTCAAAGGAAGCACTTAGGGATGTAAGATTAGCTGTGGAAACCAGGAAGAATTCAGGGAACTGTTTGGAGGGGGAAAAGAGTCTATTTCTAGGGTAGCAGAAAGTTGGTAATCAGTCTCTTGATTTTAGCACCAGGTTGCAAGGAGTTGCATTACCATTCAGCGTGGGAGTTTCTTGTCTCCCTCGGGCAGCATCGGCTGACCTGCTGCATTGAGGTTGGTGAGGGCCAAGTGTGTGGGTGTGCTGCTGCAGTGTCACGACTGGCTCGGTGGTGCCAGGGGCTCTTGAGTGGCTCTTGGCTACCTCCTGACCATCTGAGCTGCCTTGGATGTGAAAGGTGGGCCAAGCTCTGGTCTCAGTGCTCAGCTAGACCATCTACGTCATGGTTGTGAAGTACCATAGAAATTCATAGTTCTTGTTTTGGGCCACAGGAAAGTTAGTTTCAGTATCCGTGTGTGTGGAGTTAGCAATTGTGTTTTCATGTGCCAGTCTCCAGTAGATGACTACTCTCGCTGGAGGTTATATTCCTTCAGAAACGAGATGAGAGACTCGAAGGAAGATGCTGGCAGTTTCTGCATCTTGATCTCCTGATTGTTCTTCCTCTTAAGGGTGAGTTGGTTTTGTTTTTTTGTCAAAATATTATACTGATCTCAGCTTCTTTTTACCTTTGCTTTTGCATAACTCTATTTATTGAGGTATACCCAGGTTTATTCTGTTTATTTTACAACCAGAAAATTTCTGTATGAAAAAGGAAAGTCAGCGATGTGGAATTAAAAAGGACTCATCTAGATCTCATAATAATAAAAACGCCTAGAACAAATGAGTTTGGGATTCATATTGTGGCTTATGCTTCTTTGCATTGCTTCATTTTATCATCAGAGAGGCATCGTTTGTTTAAACTGTGCTCCTGTATGACATCTGGTTTGAAAAGCATAATAACCTATATAATCAGCTTTTAAAATGCTGGATTATCTACGGGTTTATTGACTCTTCTTTACAAAATCTGTTATTTCTAATTAATTCTCCATATAACTGTTACTAAAGCCAACTTACAGAGACACAAATGAGCTTGATGGCAATGGCTAGTCAAGGTCAGCATTTAACTGCCAGCATTTGCACTATTGAGGATAATAAATCAGGCTTATTCCTAATCACATACCCTACAACGTGACAAATGTTAGTGGAGCCATCTAAGCAACCATTTTACAAATCATTTAGAAGATATATTTGGCATTGTTAAACTGCTCCATGCTGCCCTTGGCTATAAAAGCATTGTGATAAAATATGTGTGCTCTGGTAGATCTATATTTGAATCCTGCAGAGAGTGTGTGTGTATGGGAGGCGTGTTTGCTTTTTTTTTTCCTTTTGTGTTGGAAATAATGAGAGAGGCATGGAAGTAATAACACCTCATGATCCTATGGAAACCATTGGCTTCTGAAAGTAGTGATGAGTAGCCAGCTCTGTGGCACTATTTCATATTTCTTGTGTTTTCAGTTAGACATTTATATTGAGAGTTGGTTGCTGCCCACAAGATATTTTCTGTGTCAACAATAGTCTGTTGTGTGAAAGTTTAAAAAAAAACCTGTTAAATATCAGAGCAATAGTTTTTGGTCTCTAATTTGGATTTAGACAAATGTATAAACGCAGTGTTTTCACCTGATCTAAAGTTGAAGACTCAATCCTGCTGTGGCCCACAGATGTCATTAGGTTTAGCGTGTCATTCAGATAGATATTTGACAGTAGGCTAATTGCTGTCCAGGGAGTCAGTTGTAAAGTTCCTGATCTTTGTTGATAGTATTTGTTCTTATTTGGACAACTCTTGTATTTTTTCAAAAGCGAGAACAAGGTATTACCTAAATAATCTGAATTACTGTAACCAAATGTCTCGGCTGGAGCAAAAAAGCAAACTGAGCTCCACTAAAAGAACTAAAATGAAGTTAATGTATGTATCTGCTTTAACCAACTGAATTTAACACTTAGTTTTTACCTATTAAGTGTTACCTGCCTGTAACTTTTCCCACATACAAGTTTACTTTAGGATTACTTGATAGAAATTTGTGGGATGTTTCTGTGGAAAATTAATGAAAAGGGAAATATTTACCTTGCAACATGCATGAAAAGCGCTTTCGAAGTGGGTTTTTTCTGGTGTAGCATTTCTCCCTGCGCATATTATAGGATATAGAGCTATATTGATTAATCAGATAATTGGTTTAATAAAAGTGAATAAATAAAGTGTGTCTGTGTGTCATAAATACTGGATATCTGGCCTTGAAATGAGGACGGAAGGGTCGTTTGCTTACCAGTCAGATCCTGATGCAGATCTTGTCCGCCATCGTCAAGTTGCTAAGAAAGGGATGACAGCCTGAATGTAAGAGAGATTTAAGAGGAAAACGTGTAACCATCCATGCGTGCCTTGTTGAGAAAGACAAGCTTCCATGGAGAGAATTACTTAATCTAAGGTTTAGCAATATGATTTGAGCATATTTTTTTGACTCAGCCTTTTATCACTTGCAAGTACATACAAACACCACTTTAGTTTTGTATGAGGTCATATAACAGCATTTTGAATTGGCAAATACTTTGGTGTAGCGTGGATGAAAGAGTACATAAGAAATCTGAAAAACAAGCCAAACATTGTTCATCAGAAGACCATTCATAGCTAGAGCTGGCACGAGTTGGAGGAGATTTAAGTACCAACAGTTAATATCAATGTGTCTTTGCAGCAGAGTATTGGAGCATTGCTTCATGTTGGATACTCCTATTAACAATGCAAATGCCTCATTTGTGTTTTAACCTATTCCACTTTTAAACTGAATAAAAGGATATATGAGAGTCAATTGAATTTTATTCCAGGATGTTTTCACCTGTGATGCTGTGGTTGAGTAGTTGAATGCCTGCTTTGTATTCAAGCTGTACCTTCAGCTTTCAACTGTATTCAAGGTCTTTGTTCAGAGAAGCACTGTATAAAATATGCTATAGATTATGTCATAGGTAGTTGTGGACCAACTGGTGTCTCAGTGTGTCTTTACTGGCTTTTTACCCAAGAATTCTGTGTAAGTGAAATTTTATAGGGTAGCTTTTATCTAAAAATAGGCTCTACCACCTTGCTGCAAATCCTACATGGCAATTTATTTTCAACTAAAAATAATACATACTTAAATATATACAGTATGTATAGAGAGAGAGAGTGTGTGTGTGTGTGTGTGTGTATATATATATATATAAAAACACGCACACTGCTGTGGTACCCTGGAAACCCCATTCCTCCACAGGAAAAGCTCTCGTCACAGCATTACCTTGTTTAGATATTTAAAAAAAAAACACACTGACCTTTTTCAGGGTAGAAAGACTAGGAAAATTTTTGCTAATCTTACAAAGAAATGGGAACACGGACCATCAAGATTACAAATGCCCCGAGGCATTTTGGTAGTGTGTCAGAATTGAAATGTTTCCCTTCTCAGACAGAATACCGCTGTTTGCAATGAGAAGAAAAAAAAAAAAAAAGAGTTTTCAAGGAGTTAGTTTTCCAGATTATTGACATTTTCTCTAGAAAGCAGACACCTTTGGAAGAATTTTGTTTAATGAGAGGCGTAATGTTTTTCATGCAGTATGAAATGTGCTAAAGGGAGAAAGTCTTGTTCGATGCCTAGACAAATCCAAATGCAGAGCTGAGTACCAGCACAGTCTTGGCAAATCCTGAAGAAGGCACCTTCCCTTAGGGGTAGATTAATGTAATGTGCATAGGTATGACTGTGACTTGAGCACACAGAGCTTATTTTAACATATATTTGGTAAGGCTTTCCTTTGTCTCTAACAGATGAGTTAATGCTGTCACCTAGCAATTATCAAGTAGTGTTATGTTATATAATGAAAGTATAAATAGCACAAGGACTAAAACTAGTAAATCTAACAGACTAGAGAGCAGACTAGAGCAGGAATACTATTTGGAACGTTTTGTTTAGCATCTGAGCTCTGTAATTTAAAAAGACATTTAGATTTGATGTTACAGGAGAGCTGCAGGCTAGGAGAGCTGCAGTCCTTGATCTGGAGTGGCGTTTCTGCTGTGCCCTTGGATAAATCACTTGGCCTCTGAATACCTGTTTAAAGGAAGATAGAATATTGGAAAAAGGTGAAGCATACTTCAAATTTCTTAAGCAAGCTGGTTATGTTATGGTTGAATTAAGGCTACCTGTGAACTTTGTTTCCCAGCGACTGGCCGACAGATAGCCTGTGCCTTGCAATTTGAGCTATCAGATTATTTCACCACTGCTGTAAAGTCTTGTAGGGTTGTTTTTGTAGTTGTTTGCCAGCATTCAGAGCGATAATGTGTGAAGAAATGCAAGAGGTCACGTTTACCTGGAGAAGAGAGGCCACATGGATGGAAAGACTCTCCCCAGCCTTCCTGAGGCGTGGGAGGGATCCAAAGCTTTCATCTCTTTCAGTATCTGGCAGATTTCTCTGAGCATGCCAATTACATTAGGGTGGCGTTTCCAGTTCCTGGGGGAAGAAGGGAGGGAAGAGACTCAACGCATCATAAAATGTGACTTGTTTTGGAAGGGTGCTGTCTTTCAGAGTTGCCACTGGAAAATACTTACTGAAGATACCTTTGGAGAGTCATGGTTTAAAAAAAATCCAAACAACAGAAATGCCTGATCTTTTAAGGAGGTGGTAGATAGTTGAAGCTGGGTTTGCAAGATGCATGTCTGCAAAACTTCAGGGTGGTTTCTGGACTTGTGGTGCTGCCTTTCTGGCACCTAGAGTCATATGGAAGGAACTTCTGCACTTGCAGAATGCAAAAAGGCTTCAAAACTACTTTGAAAGTAAGCTATTAAGTAACATAAATATTAGATATTAGCTCAAAGACCACTCTAGTGGTAAGCAGAAATGAGGACAAGAGAGTGCATACCACTTTGCACTACTTCATAAAACGGTCTTAGTGGTTTTATTACAGGTATTCCTTAACTGTAAAGGCTTGAAACAAACAAACAGAAAGAAAAGTTATAGCTATCGGGTCACTGCTGGAGTGGCTGGATTGTTTGTTTGTGGTTTATTTTCAGTTTTAATCATCTGCTACCAATAATTCCAGTGCCCTCGTGGTAACTTCTCACACTAACATTGATATATTAGGGGTGTTTTAAAACAGACAATAAAAACATTGGACTTATTAATTAAAGCAATTCCTGTATTCAGCCAGGCACTGCCAGAAAGAGTTGTGGTTTCCTAATTGTTAGGTGCTTTGAACAATATACCTGTTACAAATTCTTAATTGAACTTTGCGTTATGGCCAGTTTGATTTGAAATATTCATAGCTGTTTTGTTTGGTTTGTTTTTTTCCCTCCAGCTCTTCACTGAGAAGTGTATCAACTGGATCTTCGAGACCTTCCAAAGTGTGTTTGGTGTGTGGAGATGAGGCATCTGGATGTCATTATGGGGTGGTTACATGTGGCAGCTGTAAAGTTTTCTTCAAGAGAGCAGTAGAAGGTAAGGAAACACAAAACAAAGCATCAACAAAAAGAAAAGGCAAAATACATGGGGGTTTTTATGTGTTTTTTTTTTTTTTTTCTAATAGAAACATATATATACACACGTACATTTTCCCATGTGTTTTTTTGGCATTGACAAAAGTTCTGTGATGTTAATCTGGAAAAAAAAAAAAAAAAGTTGAATGTACTTCAGTTGTGTTGTATAATTTATGTAGAGTGTGCCAGGGTGTTTTCCAATGTACACCTTCTAAAAGATGTGTTTCCTTCGTGCTACTGCTGAATCAGGCTTCTTCTCTACCTCTCCAAGTGGATTTTTGTAATTTTTAATGGACACATACAGTTGATGTAAACATAATCCTGCTTTCCTGGACTGGAGGATGAATACCATTGTCTCATCATGCTTTGACAGCATTATATGACAATACAATTCACTTAGGTTGGTTATGTCCCTGTGGTTACCTCCCGGGCTTTCAACTCAGTAGTTCACCTGCTTCATCTTTCAGTAAAAGAGAAGTGGCTTTACAGTACTGTGGTAGATTGGTGAGGAAGCAGGAATTGATCATGGTGCATTTCTTAGAGATCGTTTTCTTCAGTAAGGACCAGGACTTTTGTGAGGACTGTACTTTGATAGCTTTGTCATCACAGGAATGTTTTGCTGATATCTCCTTTTTTTATATAATTTGTATTAAATGTGGTATAGGTAGTCTTTCGCTGCCATCTTAGTAGAAAGAAGCTGGGATCACTCAGAGTGCTGCAGAACCTCTGGTAGATGTTGCCTCTCCATGACTTAGGTTGTTAGGGTAAAAGAAAATGTCTGACCTTTTGCATACTTTGTAAGCAACTGCTTTAAGTGATATAAAGTAAGTGTTAAATACCTGATAAAGAATAAGAGTTCGTGTCATGCAGGGGACAGGAATACTGTATAGGTTCTTTGAAGTCTCTGCTGATGAGTAGATGTTCTTACAACTATTGATTTATTTTCATGAAGAAAAACCAAGAAAGAAGACAATAGGCTCTTAACGTGGTTTCCAGCTTGTGCAATGAGAAAAGTGAGGCAGTGTGTGATGTGATTAATCACAGAATCACAGAATGAGGGGTTGGAAGGGACCTCTGTGGGTCATCTAGTCCAACCCTCTGCTGAAGCAGGGTCACCTACAGTAGGCTGCACAGGACCTTGTCCAGCCGGGTCTTGAATATCTCCAGAGAAGGAGACTCCACAGCCTCCCTGGGCAGCCTGTTCCAGGGCTCCATCACCCTCAGAGGGAAGAAGTTCTTCCTCATGTTCAGACGGAACTT
>Ga0065711_1010431_pt1 | contig 16473 bp, 7 predicted proteins | sample Hoacrofraction12_FD_59098 | JGI IMG/M metagenome (GOLD analysis project Ga0065711, IMG submission 59098) | Hoatzin crop microbial communities from Cojedes, Venezuela - Epithelial fraction 12 v2 (version 2) | ecosystem: Host-associated > Birds > Digestive system > Esophagus > Crop | place... | reverse complement strand
TGTTGACAAGGAAAAATTCCTCTTTTTTTTTTTTTTTTATTTTTTTTTTATTTTGTTCTAATTCAGTGGCTGTAGTTTGAGCTTGTCATTGGTCTGTCCCCTCATAGGCAGCAGTGCTCAGGAGGCACTCATGGAAGACTGTCCAAAGGGTTTTAAGGAGGGAAAACTGAGTTAATGCCATCACCACTGAATTTTAAAAGGAGGCACACTGTGTGTGAGGTAGGCTTGGAGAAGAGCTCCAGGGTGCTGGGAAGAGAGACAAACAAAGCGTAGCACAGTTGGCATAGGAAAGGGATTAAAAGACAGCACTGCAAGGTGATAGTGCAGAGAAGTACAGCAGTGCTGCACTATGCCTTGAAGGAAAGAGCATGGTGGAGGGGAGAGCCAGTGAAGGCAGTTTTCTGTGGTATAAGATGGGAGATACACCATAGTAAAGAGATAGGAGAGGAATGTTATCTCAGGACCTGAGTGATATCTGCTGTAGTAAGAGAAACACCCTGAGAGGCCAAGGAGGTGTTTGGCATTGCAGATGAGGAAGAGTATTGAAATGTCAACTTCAAAGAACAGAGAAAGATACAGAAAGAGTCTGGACTGATCCTCAGAGAGATCACACGTTGGCACTAGTCACGGTGTCAGAGAAGCACCGCAGAGAAGACCGAGAGGTGGTTCAGTAGCTGGGCTTCACAAATGTCAGGTTCTGAGGCAAATAGTTCAGTGTTAGGGGAAGCAGTCTGCAAGGTGCTGTGCTTGTGTCTGCTCGCTAAGGCCAGCACATTCTGTGCTTGAGAGCTGCAAAGTTGTTAATATGAGCTAACTGTATTAATACAAGTGCCAGGAAGGTGTATGCATAATATGAAGGGTTCTGCATTTCACCCGGCGTGGCTAGATTGGCCCAATTTCAAGCAGTTGGTTTTCACAATCTTGGTCATGGTTTTTCAGCAGTTGTGTATGTGTATAGTGCAAGCTAGAATTTCCCTCTTCGTTTTCTTTTATAGTGTACCACACATTTATTAATAGCACAATAATGTTTTACTTTATAAGATTCTGTTGAATCCATGGTATAAAGGAACAGTGTGGTTCACAAAGGGCTTTTGATTTTCTTGTGTTCGATAGGAAATAGCCCGTCATCTCCGACCTGGAACTCTGCGTGCTGTCTTCGGGAGAAACAAGGTTCAGAATGCTGTCCACTGCACAGACCTACCTGAAGACGGACTTTTGGAGGTAAGACCTGCTAGACAAACATGTGCTTTTATGTCATAGGAAGTTTTAAAGTGAAATGCTACACTTTACACTGTTTTAAGCTGTTGAAGTGTTTTATATGTGGAGTAGCTGTGTAGGAGATATGATCAACTAGAAACAAAAGCAAAGAGTTTATCAAGGGCATTTACCTTGGTTAATTCTGGTACTGTAAAAAATTCATCCATGCAGTTTTCGTGAGTGAATGTAGTACAATAAAGTGTTTAATGAAATGAAAGTCATGTCTTCTCTTCAGCTGAATGTGTCCTTGGATATCAGCACCTAACAGTGCTTCTGCAGGGACACCTTCTTAGCCCTTTCTTGGATGACCACCATGACTCCTGATCTGGATTGTCTCTACAGTTAGCTTGTGTGGGGCTTGGAATATTACTGGCACTAGGGATTCAAATTCTCCAGATAGGGTCCAGATTTATTTGCAGACAGTCATAATTATGCACATCAGTTGGTATTTCCTGTGTTTTATATTAACTTACTAATTATTATCTGATTTTGGCTTTGTATGCTTTCATTAAAGTCCAATAAAATGGGAAAATGTTAGACTAGGACAGTTTATGAAGACAGAAGTACTCATTGTGAAAACCAGAACAAGCTTACTCACTTAATTCCATGCCTCAAAACTAAGGTCTGTATGAGGGAGTTGAAGCGGTGTGTAAACCTATCTTGGATGGATCTCTGCATCAATGCAGATGCTTTTCCAGTGCATGCATAGCTGCTGTTTTACTGTCTACATGTATTTGTGAGTGTTTTGCTGTCAGACTATAGCAGAATGATGGAACAGGAAGAGTTTAACTTGGATAATTTCATATGGCCAAAATTGTGTTTTCATTGAGGGGAGAGGAAGAGCTAACTGTGTCACCATCTTCCTTCATGAAATAAAATTAGATCTGTGGGTTATAAGTGCTATTTGCCAGGAAATTGCACCCAGTTTAAGGAATAGACTAGTGAAATTCAACACTGAGAATGGCAGCCAGGATCAACAAAGTTGAAGCTTTTTAAGGAGCTTCCAAACTGTTATTAAAAGTTGACAACTTTCTGTAGTTTCTGCCCAAAGGGACTGGATTTAAACAAAGCAAACAGGTATTTGTCACCACATGCCCAAAATCCCTCAGCCATGGCTTTTCAGTGGCAGCAGAAAATAGGCATAGCTGCAAGGGAAAAAATGAAAGTCTCACCAACACTCACAGAGCATTTTAGTACTTCAGCAGAGTTCTCTCTCTCTCTCTCTTGTGTCCACAGTCTGTCTCCTTAATGCTGGTGCAAAGTAGCTATAACCCCATTTTGCTGGTTGTTTAAATTGAGTTTACAGCTACTGTGAGTGAGGTGGGTGGAACAAAGCAGTTGAATTGCTTCTCTAAAACAAAAGTAGGCTGGAGTTCTGTCTTAAGGTCTCCACTACATGTGCTTGTTCTTTGAATTCCACACCTGTATCATAAACTAAGTTCTTGATCTGGTATTACTCTGACTACACACTTTGCAGTTTCCATTGCAGACTGGTCATTTTAACGATTGTTTATTGGTTGGATTTTGGGGGGGCGTGGGGGTGTCTACATCTTTTCTTAGCATAGGCGTAACTGTACACAGAATGTGGCTCTTCATCTGTCTCTAGCTTCTTCTGTAACAGTCCAAGTTAAGCCAGCAGTTGTAAAGGACATCGGTCAATGCTCTTTAATGAGTAAATAAAGCAGTGAATGTTTCATTCTGATGGTTTGGCAAATTAGCATTGTCATGTGAACTATAGAAACCTTTTTACTGCTAGAACTTTAATTCTTGGAGTATCTTTAGATCTGTGTTCTGTAAGAAATGTAGTTGCCTGAAAACTTACGTAAGCAAAATAAAAAATAACCTCTGGATTTGCATCAGTGCAAGAGCTTGTGACATTTGATGAGAAAGAAATGGTACAGTATGCACAGAGATCATCCTTGGGAAGCTCCATGAGCTTTTCTGTGAGAGGAGCTCCAATCCAGTCACAGAGGTCGTTTACTGGCAAGCAGAAACCAGACCTTCCTCCTCCTGCAGCCCCAGTAACTGTAAGAGCGCTGTGTGTGCTGGGCTGGAGCAGAGTGGCTGTGGGGCTTGCAAGACAACCACAGGAGGAAACTGAGCCAGACTTAACGTTTTTAGGAAATACTGTTCAGTAAAATGATAGTGAATGTTTTCATTCTGTAATGGATAACTGAATATTTTAATATCCCAAGTTTAATAGAGCAATTGTTCTCCCTCTCAGAGGAGGTGAATTCAGAGATAGGTAGGGTGACTGTCACTGAGGAGAATGACCTTGGCTGTGTTGGCTCCCCGTCAATGAGTAGCAGTGGAAGTTGCTTCTATCGATATGGAGCTCGCCTGTGTTCGTTATGTGCATGTTCTGGTAGGAGGTGTCATCGCTGCTGAGATGTTAATGCTGCTCTTCCTATAAAAGCTTTACAATATCATTGTAGGACAACTGATTAATAGAGGAGGAGTCTGGAATAAATTTCAGAGAAAAAGATGTCCTACTAGGTTTACACTACAAAGATGGGATGAGCCTTTTTAAAACCACAAAGAAAATGAATTTATCCCTAGCAGTCTCTACAGTGTTAATACTCTGCTGCAGGTATTACGCAGTATAGCTCAAAAAAACAGCCTATATGCAAATTCTTGCCATCCTGTTTTGCTGATGAAGGCTAAGTTTGGCAATCTGAATTCAGGCATAAGAGCTTTATTCACTTCAGAGTTTTATTTCTAACTCTGGTGCTGATTTTATCCGAGCTTGGCTAAGCCACTTTTCAAATTTTGGCATGAAAGCGTTTGGCTCTGAAAATTCTGTATGAAAATGTTCTGATTTATATTTCTCTTCTTCAAAATAAAATACTAAATGCAACAAATTTTAGAAAGTAAACTGCAGTATCATTATTATAAACAATGACATGAAATTTCTAACAGTTTTTTCCCCCCCAGTTTCCAATACATACACATTGGTGGGGTTTTGGGGGGATTGGTTGGTTGGTTTTGGTGTTTTGGGGTTGTTTTTTTGTTTTGTTTTGGGTTTTGGTTGGTTGGTTGGATTTTGCTCTGGGTTGTTTTGTGGTGGTGGTGGTGATAGTTGTTGTTTGGGTTTTTTTGTCCAGAATAGGAAATAGCTGAATGACTGTTCTGAAACCCAGTAAGCTTTCTTGGAGAAAGGAAGCTGTGATGTCAGCTTTCTCAAATTCTTGGTGAACCAGAGATGTGGGCCTCAGGGAACTGCTACAGCCCAAAAGCAGGCAGAGCCAGTCTGATACACCATTAATAAAGATGTTTACTGCCCTTAATGCAAACCTTTGGTACAATCTTGACCATGTTTGATGGCTGAATCATCCTTTTCCAGAGGTTCCCATTTCCAGTGCAGCCTCTCCTTAAGGTCTAAGGCCTGCAGAATGGAAGTCTTGGTATCTCAGAGCTTGAATTGAGCCCAGTGGGTTTGTACAGAGAAGGCCTTAGCTGTGTCTGTTGACTGGCCTGTGGAGTACTTCTGCTGTTAATGCTAAAGCAGATTATTAGAGGTCCCTGCCCCAGTTTTGACTGTTGTGGCCGCGTGTTCGGTGTGCACATCTGCAGGGTCAGCGGTGCCCGAAGGACCTTGGAGACAAGGTGGTCAGAGGGACTGCTGCTGTTGCCACTTCATGGATAGGCAGCTGAATAGGTTGGTCTGTGTGCTAATTGGTTTTGTGCCTTTTGAACTTCCAGAACCAAACGGAGATGGAAAGGAGAGATATCTGGTTAACTTGCTGTCCTGTCGTGGGGCCTTACATGCAGAGTATTTATGGAAGCACAAGAAAGGCATGTTCTTGTGTAGAAGGGAACACACCAGTGCTTTCCTGAGGATTCAGTTAGGTATCCTTAGTGCCAGATACTGCTTATTTTAAGATTTCTTCAACTTTCTCTGCAGTTTAAGATCTAACTGAAACTGAAAAGTGGTTGCAATGGCAGCTGCTATCTGATTGTCTATAAATGGAGTAATGTCCTTGACTTCTTAGAGGAGGTGAGATAGGTAGTTGAGGGCTAGATCAAATGCTTGCTGAAGTTAATAGCCAAACTCTAGGTGACTTTGGTGGTTCATACTTAGTTGATGGTCACTAGGAAGGGCAAGGTAGTGACCTGTCTCCCAGAAATCATGACCAAGGAGCACTCAGGGAAAGGAGAGAGAACAGCACTGTCTCGGGAACAGTGAGGACTAATTAACCAAGTAAGGGTCAGCCTGTGCACCTGGTTATAGAATGCTGTCTTTAATTAACGCAGTACAACAGTTTTTCAATGTTTTTCTGTTAGATCGCTTTTCTATGGACCTGGAAGTTCACTTTTAATCTTAGAAAACCCACAAACAAACGAACAAACAAACCCCAAAAGCAAATACCAGCACTTGCTCCCAACAGTTTGACCCTTACCTCCTGTCTTTGTTCTACAAACTACTTCACGTTTTAGGCAGTGACTAAAGCATACCAGAATTAATGAATAACTCACTTTGGCTTGAGAGAGGAGGCGAGATGCAGTTGAGCCTAAAACGCAACTGATGACAATGGAAAAATCGATGTATTTTCAGATGTAAAGCTGCAGCTGCTTCTTTTATTCCTAGTTTAGTGATACAGGAGGAGGGTAAATGTTGCCCTGAGACCTCTTGGATGAGCTCTTTGACTTACTGGGTCAGGCACTTATTTATTCACTTCATAGACTTGTGTGTCCTCATATCAGTACAAAATGTATTTTCACAAGTGACAATGGATAGATGTGAATAGCTCAGAACAGTCTTTTTCTCAGCCATGTCATCAGTTTGCCATTTTAATGGGGAGCAGAAAGAAAGGAGGAAGTAGAGAAGGAAATCTGATAGCAATGGAGTATTTATGAGATGATGGGGTTTCATGAGTGAGGCTGAAACAGCAGTTTCTTAATTTTTCTGATCAACTGATGTTGCGTAGGACATTCATTCAGAGCAGGGGTTTGCATTTGTTTCCCACATCCAGAGCATGTACTGCTCTACTTTTCGTCAGTTTTTTTCTATTTTATATAAAACAGGTACCATTTGGAGCAAGCAAACAATTACAGTACTCGCATTCACGTTCTTTCTGAGTCAGAAAGAGCAAGGACTGGAACATGCATGCTTTATATGCCAAGTAAGTGCTCTATTTAACAGACTAGAGATGGTTTTGGATTTGTGTCTTTCATGAACATGCGGTGAAAGATGATTGTGTTTCTCAACTCGCCATCTTTGACCTGAGGAACATTTCTGATAAATATCTTGTTGAAATAGATGTTTGCAAACCATTGGATGTAATGAATCATCATTCTCTAGACAAAACAAGTTTCCTTGAAATTAGTCATTCCTGGACTAGTTTTAATTGAAGTACTTGCTACAAGGTGTTGTGGCTACCAGACTTCACTGTTTACGTGCCTCCTTAAAGAAGGGAAGGCAAATTAAAAATCAGTCATTGAAGGCCTTACTCGCATCCCTGGAAGTACAGTGAGTAAAACTTCTCACAGGAGGTGGTGCTGTACACACACCTCCGTTTGTTGGGTCTCGGGTGGCTGAGCACCTTTCAGATTATGCAGGAATCCACATAATCTGCAACTATTAAAAAACTGGTAGCCTAGACCTGCAGTTACAAGAAAACCAATATTTCTGGGTTTTGGGATGCTCTGCCTGTAAATTGTTGCTCAAAAAGGTGTGCAGTTCAAGGTACTTTTTGGGGAGCAATTCCGTGAGGGCATTTGTACTCTGGGGACAATAGACTGCATGCATCTGGGGTAACCTGAAAGGTCTCTCTGCTCAGAGGTGCAACCTCCTGTGTCTGAGCTGCCCACGCTCGTTCTATGTTCCTGTGCTGTGGTGTTTGAGCAGAGTCAGTCTCATGCAGTTTCTCTACGTTATTAAAAAAATGCTTAATAGTCATACATGTATATGTGCATCTGTACTGATATGTAGAGAGAGAGGATCCTGCCATCAGTAAGATATGCACCAAGAGGGATTTGCTGTGGGGTGGGTAAAATTGAAGTTCTGGGTGAAATAACCTTCTCCTCATTGCTGTTATTAGGTGGCTGATTCTTCTAGTGGACAATATCGTGGCAATTGCTGCGAGAGCGTGCCTGCCTGTGCCCTTGTGTGCCTGCTGGGCTATGTGTGACCCTGCGCAGGGGGGCTGGTTGCTGAGCCCATTTTCATGGGAGCAGAGGATGTGCCGGCTTCCTCCGCAGTCTTGCGTGCCGGTGGGCACCCTGACTCCTCGGGGTGCTGCGTGTGTGCCTCCGCATGGCTGCCGGGTGCTGTCAGGCTCCCCCGTGGGCATCGGCACCGTGGAGGGGGATGTGTCAGTTTTCGGTGCTGCGGGCAGCTTTCCAGCCCGGCAGTAGCAGGGACCTCCTAGAGGATCATTTACTGGCCTTCTCCCGTGCCTCAGAGCTGTTGTGGCATCCACAGACATGAAAATGATCTGTCGAAGGGGGATGATTTTGCTGTTATCAAAGAAGAGTTGGTTTTGTTTGTGTTCTGAGAGAGCTATCGTGATGGCTGGTTTTTTCCCCATCACTCCTTTGAATTTCTGCTGCGCAGTGGTGCTCGAGTGCGAGGCTGGGGACTGGCAGACTGCGCAGCGTGCTGCTGGGAGCTCTGCTCTCCCTTGCTCAGCCTCGCACCGGCGAGACTGGCGTACTGCTTCGGAGGCATTTAAGCAAACGAGTAACATCACCTCGCTGTACAGCTCCGCTGTGGTGCTCTGACAGACACTCGCACCGGTTCTGGCACTGGAAGTTCAGCTGGCTGGATCCAGCTGTGGGGAGATAGGAGGTGACGCCGTACGATAAGCGGTGACAGGACGGGCCAGTTCAGCAGGTGTGTTTTGTCCGGACAAATGCTGTGGGCGATGAAAACCAGCATCGTTTTCCTACGACTTGGTATTGACTGCATGCTCTGACGAGCGTTAAGAGCTGCGCTGCTCCTGGGCTTTCGGTGCAGCGTGTCTTCCACCTGCTAGAAGCCAGCTGTCCTTGGTCTGGCATTCCAAACAGCACTAGGAAAAGCACGCCTTGTGCCTCCTTTCCCTTTGTCTTTATTCAGGGGGGGCTGGAAGGGGGGCAGTGTTTTAGCAAGCTGTTCAGAGGGGACCGGGGGGCACTCGCCTTGCCGCAGGGGGACAGGACACATGCTTCCCATAACCGTTTCCGCAAGAACAGAGTCCTCCTGTTACGGAAGTGCTCTGTAGGCTGCCAACTTGCGTTTTTCTGCTTGCTGCTTCCTTGCCTGCGTGCTGCCAGAGTCTGGAGAGGTGGGCGTGCTGCAAGGTGCTAGCTGCCATCCACCCTGGGAATGCCTTGCTGCCATCCACCCTGGATCAGCGCACCAGTGGTGAGCTGACCCGCGTGTTGAGGGTAGAGCGCGGCAGTTTGGGATGGACGGCATCAGAGGGATGCAGCTCTGTTAAACTAATCTTTTTGGTACCTCAAGGTATAGTCCAAGCAGTTTAATAAAGCATGTCAATGAGTAACTCTCAGAAGCGTCAGTGTGCTTAGTGTGGAATTTGAGTATGTCACACTCGGAACAAAGGTCTCCTGCGTTGCTTGTTACCGATTAACTTGTCTGGTATTATGCAAGCTGCCTCTACCAGCTGATAACTAACTCTCCCCATTCACAGGGCAGCGCAGCTTGTAAAACATTACACAGCAGAAGTGCATAGCATGGCAATGAACCTTTCACTGAGGGCATTTCAGCTGTACAGCGTTTCCCTCAGGAGTCTTTAAAATATTAATAAAGAAGCCATTGTTTCCCTCAGTCATACGGCAATTTTGCAATGAAGTCTTTTATTAGGGGACCATACTAAGCTGCATAATCCAGGGTAAGATGCTTTTAATCATCTCCAGTGAAAAGAAATAAAAAATTGGAGGGTTTGGGTGAGGTTGGTTTTTGGCGGATTTTTTTGTAAGTTTTCAGCCAAGCAGTAGCTGTTTTTGTCTGTCAGTTGGAAATGTCAGTCTCTCCTGTACAAAATGATCTGTCAGATAATGGTTATTATGATTCAAGTGCTTCTCCATTTTGACTTTCTGAGACTTTTTATCCAGCAGCTGTGGGAACAGGTTGGAAAGAATCTGGAGTGTGAGAAAACTTCACCTTATTTGGCGGTGTTTTTGCACATCAGAGGATGTTAGCCAGCACTGGAATTCTGTCTCACAATGTTTCCTGATGCTGTATATACACTTGTTCAGAGAATTAAGTAATCTTTTTGCCTAGGCCTATCTGAAGAGAAATTTTAAAAGACAATAATAGAAGGATGAATTTTGAACAAATAAATAAAATAAAATNAAATAAANNAATAANNAAATAAAATAAATAAATAAGGTATTATTAGGTCACTTGCAGCCTAATTTTGAACATAGGTTGTATAATAATTATACTTGTGGGCCAGACAGGCAAACTAAACTAGAAACTTGTTTAAACAGACTTGTGAAATAGTTCAGCTCTTGTGCTTCCAGTTCTGGGTAAGATCTGAGGTCCAAGTACCCCTTGTGCTGCCAAGCCTGAGGTTTCGAAGTGCCAGAGAGGAGAAGTTAACGAGTGTGAACCAGGCAGCTCCCAAAGCTCTTAAAGTTTCACCTGATCCCGAAGGTAGCCTACGTGATAAACAGGGCTGGGCTTTTGGCACGTGTTCGTGTTGCGCTGAGCGAGGTAGTTTTGTGGAGGCCAGGTCAAGGCAGAGGGAAGGCATGACACTTCTTGATAACTCATCTGAGGCCCAGTGTGTGTCTTTGAGGCTGCTGGCTGCTTTCTTTCCCTCAGCATGTTCTCTTTTTGAACCACAAAGCCCAGGTCCTCTTTGCTTTACCCCTTTTCCTCCAGCTGAAATATAGCAGCAGTTTAGCTGCAACTCAGCTGCCTGATGGGAAGACTACAGCAAAGAAGAGAAAAAAGCCCTAGGGGATAGCCTATACAGCAAAAGCATGTAGTTACACAGTTATATACAAGCCAAGAATCTCTTTTTGTTTCTTGAGCAGAGTCCTGCCCCGTTTTTGGGATAAGAGAAGTGCTGTTTTCCTGTAGCACACACTGCTGTGTGATGCAAATGTATTCTTATGTGGATTCCTGTTACTGACCTCAGCCAGTTGCACTTCCCACTTCTCTCTCAGAGGCCAAATAGGCAAATTACTAGCTATATCGGTACTTTCTGTGCAGGGTTTACCCCTTTCTCTCATCAGTGCAACCTCCTTGACTGACTACTGTAAACCAGCAGTAATTAAGAGGAGAATTTAAGTCAGCTATCTTTATACATGTGTTGAAATGCATGTGGAACATGTAAGGAAAAAAACAAAGCCAGATGTGTTAATACGAATAGAAGACTGTGAACAAGATTTCTGCCTCACATAGATGCTAATGCCGTGGGATGTCTCGAGTTAAGAGTTTAGCAAGCTCTAGATACAACTTCTTCTTTCATAAATAATAATAACTAATGATTCAAAGTGTAGTGTCGTACCAGTATGGGTGTTGTGGTACTGCCGAGGGCTCGGGCACTGGGCGTGATGCTGTTGTGCTTGCAGCTGTGCGAACAGAAGAAGATGGCAGTGGGCACCTGGGTGAGTGCTGGGTGTGGGGAGAGCCAGCTTCTCCCTCTTCCACCTTAAGCCTAAGTGCGGTGGCTTATAGGTAGGGAATGATGTATCTACAAGTGTATCTTGTAGCTATATCTACAAGTAGGCAAGTCTCTGAGCAAGAAGCAGTTTTCTTAAGTAGCCAGAGTGGCTCAGTGGGCAAGTTGCCTTCCACGTTGGTGTCCGCAGCAGTTACTGCATTTGTGTTGGGCAGAAGGAAGTGTGCGGAGACCATCTGGCCACAAACCAGCAGCTGTGGGCTTTGCTGGCAGCTGCCTTGCTCAGTTCAGATGATAAACAGGAGCTTGGTCAGTCGGGTGTCCAGAGTCGAGTCCTGTCCTGATGGTACATGGTTTAGCACACAGCAGGAGCGCTGAAATCGCAGAGGGCTACTGAGACCTGAAATGAGCTTCTTGGCCTCTTAATACTGACCCGTTCCACAGGGGAGTGGAGCTTTCTAGATTCAGTGACATTGCTCAGAAGGTACTTTGAGCACTACACTGGGGGAATTTATGCCATTAGTTTGGTGAGATGTTTCCCATCAGCACAGGGAGCCACAGCCTACACAGGGGCTTGTGATGGTGCACACAAGGCCCCTAGTTGTAGACTAGGCGGTGCTTCTGTTTGATTGTTTTTTGCAGGATGATGTGTCACTGTCTTACTTGTAGCAACTTCTGCCCTGCTGCCAGGTGTAGTTTGTTGGGTTCCCTGGCCAAATGCTACCCTGCAGAACACTTTGGTTGCTTGGGAAGAGCTTTAAATGCTGGCTGTCTTTATTTGCCTGTTGCTTCCATCCGCACTTGAGTACGTGATGTGGGTGGAAACACGTTCTCTGTGACCGCTTTCTCCTCTGTTGCCCAGAATCTGGCAGCTCATGAGGACCATGACTTTCAGTCCTGTCTGAGCAGGCTGGAGAGCTTTAGCTCAGCATTGGGAAGGAGCCCCCACAATGCCTGTGGCTTGTAGGAACACATCCAAACCAGGCTTAGATATTTCAGGTGCCAGCAGCAGGGGCCCTTTTCAGCATTTTTATCCAGTGTTCAGGACGTGTTTGCAGCTTGCATCGACATCTGTGGTGGTGTGCCTAGCCTCTTGTCTGTACCTGGGCTGACTGTTCAGGCGCACCACACAAGAGCTCCCGACTTTGAGGCAGGCAGGTGCCCCTCAAAACAAGTGTGAAGTGCAGGGACAGTGATCCCGGTGACTCGGCGACCTGCTTGGGACCCTTGGCAAAGCAGTGCTCGCTGTCATGTCGTGGTTCTTCACGTGAGATGGGAGGCAGGACCTTTCATTGTATTTCATTCTAGTGGCTGTACCAGGCCAGCGATCTCTTCTGATGGTGACCAAAGATGTTGCTAAAGGAGGAGTAGACCTCCTGGTGGGAGAGTCACGGGCTAGTATGTCCAGCCTAACTTCTGAGCAGTTGGCTTATGCCGTGGAGTGGGGAGATTCAGTGAACTCGTACCTTCTTATTGAAGCTACAAGTATCTGTACTTCAGTAGTCAGTGGTCTGAGACAGCACAGTAGTTATGTATGATGTAAAACCAACACTTTGTTATTTGAAATAAGCTTTTGGTTTCACTGATTTTTCTTGTAGTGTTACAAAGTAAGCAGCATAAAACTTGCTTTCTGGGTGTTCTGATTGTGGTGTAATGAATTATCGTCTTGTCTACTCATTTGCATCCTGTTTGGAATTCAGATTTTTCTAATCCTATATTTTATGATACAATTTCCAAATAGCTTCCATTGCCCTTCTTTTTCACTGTATTTTCAGAGTTGATCATAACCATACACAGTGTTTGAGGTGAGTGTGTTAACAGCAAATGGCATATAAGCAGAATACACTCTGTGTAATCCTGTAGTGTTTCTTTCATAACACTTTCTATTGCAAAGTTTTATTTTTTGGTTCATAGGGGTTTTTATCCCAGCTGTACTTAAAAAATTAACCTGGACAGTTGAAGTGCGCGTGTCCAAACTGTCCTGCCTGGGGCACCCTGACCAGCTTTATTTCTTACAGCGTATGGTGCTTGAGAGAGGCAGGAGTGACTAACTCGCCTTCTTCTTTTGAGCAAACTTCCTGGGACTAAACCCTCTTCAGGTTCATGTGGGAAAATAATTCTTTATTCTCAGAATAGATAATACAGTGAGTAAGTAGACCCTCTTCTTTGACAGCCGTTTTTATTTCTGGACTGCTTGTGGCTGGAAGGATGGTATGAATCCGTGGGGTTTTGGCGTGTTAATCTAATGATTTAGTCGTGTGAGTCAGCGGAGTGAACTGTAGCAGAAATGCATTTTTGGTGCTGGCAAGTGTGCTTGCTGACAGAGTCAGCAGGTTCGGGCTGATCTACACACCGACATCAATGGGCAAAGCAGATTTTTGGTTCCTACTAGTGACCTCAAACTGAGGTAACCTGTGAAAAATTATGAGACCGAAGTGCTTTGGGAGAGTGTTATTTTGTACTGATGCTGAAACCTTGGGTCAGCAAAGACTCTCTGGATCATGTGCCTGGATACCTGTGCTGAACCAAGGAGATCCAGTGGTGTGGTGGTTCTGGGGAGAGGATACTGGTGAGTGTCTGCTCAGCTGTGTGGAAGGCACCGAGATGACTGACAGGCTGCAAATGAATACAGGGATGAAGAAGCCTTCCATCTCCCAGCTGCTAGTGTTGGTTTGGCAGAGGTGAGGAAGGACTGAAATTGCCGTCGTCTTTCTGGTGATGGATGAGAAGTGAATCTGTGATCTCAGCGTATTTCCCACTAGTGTGTCTCCCCGTCAGCCCCCTGGCTTCTGCCACGAGTGAGACGAACGGGGTCTTTTGTCGAGAACTGCCAGCCCAAGGGAACAAGAGGAACGGACCGTGAACGTTGAGCTACCCTTTCAGTGCCGGGGTTTTCTTCGAGGGAGATGTAAGGAATGCTGCCTGTATGATACGCTGCTGCCGTGCAAGGTGTACCTTAGCCTGTCCTGGTGCAGGCAAAAGCTCTGACTCCAGAGCTGCTCAGCTGGCACCTCTCATCAGCACTGCTTTTTGCTTTGTTTTCTGGGCCAGAGGAGAATTACATTGCAAGTGTCTGTAATTCTTACACTTGACATCTTCAGGACACTTTGTTCCTGTGCTGGGTCCTGCATTATTGCCAAGATTATATGCTCTCCCTCGAAAGAATGACTGCCTCACTCGATTTTGCTTCCCCCCACTTTTGTGTAAAAAAAATATTAAAAAATTGCGTGGGCTGTCCATGCTCTTAGGGCACACACTGTTCAGATGATGATTGTTTGCGCTCAGCCAGGGCGTTAGAGTGGATTTTGTCATTGCCTGCTATATTAACTCCTGCAACTTTGCAGTAACGCGTGGAAGCACCCAGAGGGAGCGGCCGACCTCGTTAACACGAGTTTTGCAGAGAGCGTGTGCGGCCGAAGCAAAGCTGCGTGGAACTGAAGCAGCTCTCAGCCCCTCCTCGGCGAGGCAGTTTGTCGGGTCAGAGCCAGCAGGTCGCAGTCACTCACCCGTTATCGCTGCCTGAGCGTTGTTGTTATTTGTCCCGGAGCAGGAGCAAGAGCAGGCATAGCTGCATGCTGTGAAGGAGGTAGACGGTTCCTGGGATCTGTAAGGAGCGCACTGATGTTAAATTTCATCCTGATTCATCCCTGGGAAGGAGTGAGCACCCTGAATGTTAGCATCATTTAAAGGGCATTGGGTGGCTTCTGTGAAATGTGTTTGGCTGGTGTCAGATCAGTTCCTGGAGCGCGTTTGTCCTCTGCTGCCTCTAGGTCCTGTGAAGAGACCGGAGGTGTGCTGGGCTCGGAGAAGCTGACCTGGCCTGAGGTCAAATGTGAGGCTTGTTGAGAGGTTTTGTGCAGGCACAGCTCCCTTTTCTGGGGTTTGTACTGTAGCCAGACCCTGGGAAGGAGAGTAGCTGTATTTCCTAAAGTAAAGCTTTGGAATACCTAACCCTTGTCTGGATGCTTGGGGCGAGTACCTCCAAGTGCAGGACCCCCTTGGCAAAGGACCTGGTGCTTTTAGAATTGGGTTTGTCAAGCTGTCTCCAGGTGGGGCCTCGTAAGGTGGGGGCACCCCAAATCCTTGGTCTTAGTTCTGCTGCAAAACACAGCGTGTGCGTGGGGTCACGGGTGGCCCTTGCTTCCTGCCGGTTGGTGTTCCTTGTCCAGGAAGGATGAGGTGCTTGCAGAGATGGATCCTTTCTGCTTACCACAGGCATGCCAGCTCTTAGCTGGTTTTACTGGGAGCTAGGTGGCCGATGACCCACATAAAGATAATTATATATGAGGAGAACATACTGGCACCTAGTTGTGCAGGTTACACGGTACGTAGTGTGCTCGTTCTGCCCTTCCAGTGCTGCCAGTACAGTGTGGGTGGGTTGTCAACAGTCCAATAAAAGCTAACCGAGGAGGAAGAGGTTTTCTGTAGGTCGTAAGTCAGCTGAGGTGCTTCGGCCTGGCTTGGGGAAACTGGTTGCACAAAATCAGGGGTTGTTAAGGACTAAAACAGCAGAGCACCGTTCGTTGCTCACAGCGAGTGAGCGGGAGCGGGCTGAGGACAGCGTTCCCCCACATCAGCGTGCGCTGCGGGGCCGGCCGTTACCGGGCCCTGGGGACGCCGCGTAGTTCTGCCGTGGTAGCGCGGGGCGCGGTGGGAGTGACGCAGCGGGGTTGAACCTACCCCATCCCGGGGAAGGGGCCCGGTGACGGTGGGGACAGCCGGTGTACCGGCACCCCGGGAGCGGGTGGACCCGGAGGAGCTGCCGCAGGGGCACGGGCACCGCTGCCCTCGGCCCGTTTCTCTGCTCGTGGCTCAGCTGCCCGTGCACACTGAGGGTCGCGCCTGGCCCGTGCCGGCCAGCCAGCCTGGGCCAAACTGGGCAGAGCAGCCCAGAGGTGCCGGTGCTCGGGGGGGCTGTACGACTGGTACCTGGTGCGTGTCGGTGCAAGCGTTGGTGCAGACACAGCCGTAAAGCTTCTTGTCCGTAAATGTGTGTGTGTGTCTGTCTTGCGCTCTCCCTGCTTTTTTTTTTTTAAATCGGTGTTTTTGTGTGTCTCTAACCCTGAAATACCAACAAGAAGGGCGATAAAATGCACTTTGATGGCTACAATTATACTTCACGATGTTGAGCCAATCTGGCAGAAAGAACAACATGTTCAGAGCAGCAGTTTACGTTGTAGCATCCTGTTAGGCAGTAAGGAAAGCAGTGCCTTCCTGAGGGGAACAGATTTTCTCATAGGCAATACAGCACAGATTTAAAAAAAAAAAACCATCTTGAAAACAATGTTAATTTTAAATTGGGTTGGTGAGATGATGTCGCATCTTGACCCCCTTCCCGTGCTCCCTGTCCCTCCGGGGCTTTGGTCACACAAGGCTGTGTCAGCAGGGTTTTGCGAGAGGCAGTTTTAGTATCTGTTCTGTTGGGTACCAGACGTTCTGGTGCCGCAGCCCGAGCTGGCTGGCCAGAAGGCTGCCCCTCTTCTCTTGGCAGGTGTTGCGGTTGTGGGGTTCGGCTTTTTTTGGTGTTTTCTTAACACCCTGCAGCCTTTTAATGCTGTATTGCTACTAGGTCTGACAAATCACAGCAGCATTTCTAACGGGGGCAGGGGGCATGTCTGTCCACGTGGAGGCTTTTTCG
>Ga0065711_1007232_pt1 | contig 16473 bp, 8 predicted proteins | sample Hoacrofraction12_FD_59098 | JGI IMG/M metagenome (GOLD analysis project Ga0065711, IMG submission 59098) | Hoatzin crop microbial communities from Cojedes, Venezuela - Epithelial fraction 12 v2 (version 2) | ecosystem: Host-associated > Birds > Digestive system > Esophagus > Crop | place... | reverse complement strand
CCTTCCCTTCCCTTCCCTTCCCTTCCCTTCCCTTCCCTTCCCTTCCCTTCCCTTCCCTTCCTTTTCTCTTCTCTCTTCCTCTTCTCTTCTTCACTTCACCTCTCTGTTCCTTTCCTATTAACTCTAAGGTAACTGTGCTCATTAAAGACCTTATCCAAGTCACCTTTTGCTCAAGAAAAAGATTCCCATTAAATTTGAATTGAAGAAGGCACTGGCTTTCCTACTGCCCGAAGATGCAAAAACAGGAGTGCCAAAACACATTCTTGTGGCAATCCAGTTGATCACAACCAAACCTGGATTTTATGACGTTAACAAGAACCATGCCATTGATTTCAGTATTGACAGGCTCCCTCTCCAGGTCTTTATTTCTCCCTAAGAGCCAGTAGCGTCATCCGGTGCTGCAAAAGCATGATGCTGTACCTAAGACACAGCTGTCTGACGTTGCCTTTGTCCCCAGACAACAGGACATATTTTCCATCCCTCTAAAGAAAAACAGAATATTTTAAATTCACGGACAGATTAGCTGTGACCAGACCAGTCATTTTATTGTGACACTCGAAGACTTTTGCTAGGTAGGATGAGAGGATGTTTTCTTTGAGGTCATCATGACAGATTGTCATACAATAGGTATAATCTGTCTCCTGGTCTTTTAAAATATTGTCTTACATCTTTGTTCCATCCAGTCTTCCTTTGCCTAAAGTCATGCTTAGTCTACACACCTAGGTCTAGAGTGACCTTTGTTAGAAAAGGAAGCTGATTTAATTGGGCACTGGGAAGCTGTGTCCCAGCTACAGCTGTGGAAGTATCTTGGCTGCTTCATGCTCAGAATTATTCTCTCAGTTTCTGGTGATGCATTATTTCTGAATATTTCCTTGCATGCTTTCTTTTAACAATTCCATTTCCAACATTAATTCACAACTTTATTACCTCAAAGCTGTAAATATGTCTCCAGCAGCCCTGTGGCAAGCCACTGCTATAAGGCATGATGCCTTTTTCATTTTGTCACTGATGTGTCTTGAAGGTTTGCCTGTCCTTTGCACCCTTGGCTCCCGTCCTGTCAGGAAACCAGATTTTCCAATGAGAGTATCTGGGCAGCCAGTTCAAAGGCAGGCTAATTCTTCAGTAGCACTATAAATAAGCCTGTCCCTCTCTGCTCCTCCAGTTCAGCAGCTCAGGCCTCCTGGTACCATAAAAGTCTCTGTCATTGGAACCCTTGCTCTGTGACCGCATATTTTTGGGCAATAGGGCATGTAACACACTTCTGAGTCTTCACATGCCAAGATGCAGAAAATCAATTTCAATGTCCCTACAAAAAAGAACTAGTGAAGCACAAGGCTATCAATATTGCCAGATACTCTCCTGCACTGGAGATATGAAGAGAAAGTCTACAAAAATAAAAAGATGTTCAGTGCTTTTTTCAGCCAGTTACTGTTGTAACAGTAATTAGCTATATAACACAGTGCAGGGGAATGGAAAAGTGAGTCTCTTCTTCACAATTTTCTTAAGAGATGTTTGTTTCCATAAAACAAAAAAATGAAAAATTATGCTTTCTTTGCCTGCCTATTAGTAGATCTTACTCTGTTCAAGTCAGCGATCAAATGAGAAAATCAAAACTAGCATCTAGAAACCTACAATAGCTGACGAGAAAATGTTGAGAAAAATTTCCCAAGACAGAAATAATTAAATAGTAAAGTAATGGTACTATATATTTGTCTTTGTAGTTTTAATTAGAATGCCTAGTTCATATCACTCAGTAATAATTGTCTTTATCATATCTAGCTGCATCTGAGGCACAAGACCACCCATATTTTGATTTTTTAAGCCCTCACAATAGCGTCAAAATTTACAATGGTTGAACTCCACAGATGAGAAAATAGAAAATTAAAAGAGGAGAGAGAACAGATTAAAACAACCAATTCAAACCAAACTGTTTTTTAAAGCTGAACATTAAATGTCTTCAGAATGTTTTGTTTCAGGGTTTTGACAGAGGCAGATTCTAAAATCTTGGAACACATGGTAGATAATAAGTCAACAGCTTTTGTCAGCAAGTACCTCATAAACAGGAATCGTATGAGAACCTTCACCTTTGCAACTGTGCCTTTCTAGGAATATTTCGAGTTGTGCATGAACTGAGAGCCTTTTGTATGCTCATACAAGGCATGTTCTTCCAGGTTCCTCTGCCATGTCTGCTGCCGCTCATCTCTTCCTTTCCAACTGCATTCTGAAACTATTTCTCAGTGAACTCTGAGCACTGCGCATAGCTATCTATTGGCTTTATTTAGCAACAGGGAAGAGTTGTGTTGTGCAAGGCTTCTCTGTTGATGTACAAGTACTGATACTCACATACAAAATATCAGCACAGCATTTTGCACAGTGGAAGTCTATTTAGGCTGGCTATATATTAAAAATAAATGGATGTTTAACAGGTGGATTTAGCTGGTGTTTTATTTTCCTCTAAATATCCTCTTAATAATAGCATCATTTAAGCAACTTCAGAAGGAAATAATGCTGAGTGCAAAGAGCCAAATACAATAAAGCTGTGAGAAACGTGTTCATACAGCACATTTAAATGTACACTAGATTACAAACTAGGTGATTCCCTGGAAACACCTACAATAAAAAAAGTTTTGTATGAATAGCTTTTTCTATTATGAATGAGCTGTTTGCAGAATTATGAAGGTATCGTGCAACTTATTTAAAAAAAGAATAACATAGCTTGAGAAAGATTACAGAAGAGCAAGTCTGATGGATTATATCAGGAAAAAATACTCAAGCAAAAGAACTTACTTTAAGTACATCAGACGGATCTACGGGCACTTAAAACACGGTATCCTATAGGTAGGGTAACAAACATAGAGACATGGTATCAGAAAAAGAACTTAGGCATTTTGAGTGCTGCATGTGCTCAAAATATAAAAAGTTGAAAAGAGATATTCAATATAGAATGAAAAAAAACTCTGAATTATTAAATCCATGCTGTTCTTCTTTGAGTGATGCATGCTTGTAACAGCTACTTAAATGAAGCTTTCTAAAAACACTGAAATAGTCACAGCTTTTACGACATTTTTTTATGCTGAAAGAATCATAGCTTAGTGTATTGCTGTGACGTGAAATAATTTTAATATTTGTACCACTGAAAGACATGGTCAGTGTTCTGCTGCTACAAATAGTTTTGTTAGAAATTCACTGGTGATAGAATGATTGGTGGGCCGTAAATGCATGTGTAAATAATGAACTCAGAGTGCACAGAGCTGTCAATTTCTGGAAATAAATAAATCACATTCTGAGTTATTTTACTAAATGAAAGCATGTACATCCCTTCTTTGCATAAAGTGATATTATATTTTTATCTGACATAGAGTCAATTTTCACAATAATGATTTTTTTTTTTAATATTGTAACATATCCATATAGCTGTGAAACACATGGAATACACAGTCAGAAATTTGGGGTAGTTTGGCAAAGATGTTTTTCCCAACAGTAGTCAAAATATATATTCTGAAGTTGATGTTTTAAAAAAGAAAATCGTGTGTGTGTGTGTGTGTCTGTGTGTGTAATTGTTCTGGGAAAATCAGATCGTTTTGGAAGTGAGAGAGAGTAGCCATCAGCTCTGCCTCCAGAGTGAGAAACACGTAGATCCTCGCTGGTGGCCGAGTGTGCCAACAGTGCCAGGGCTGGTGGGGCTGGCAGGGCTGCGCTGGAGCAGACCCTCCTGGCCAGGCACCAGGGGTGTGCCAGGACCCCCAGCCCTGCAGGAGAACGGGCATGACCAGGAGGTCCCCCAGCACCTGCCCTCTGCAGCATGGCCATCCCTTGGTGGGATCCAGGGCCGTGGGGCCATCACAGCCTCCATCCATCTGCAGCAGCTCAGCCTAGGGTCCAGCAAGGGTTTAACCTCCCTGCTTCCCAAAACATCTCCGTTTTGACAAACATGCATTATTTCCACTGGAAAGCTATTTTCTTGTAAAATTCACAGCCAGCTGTAATCAGGAGTTACGGCTATTTCCTTCCAGAGGTTGTTTTCTGTAACAAAACAATACAGGTTGCAAGGCTTGTGACAAACATGTCGTTAACGTCAATGGCATGCCAGGCAACTGCTTTTTACCCATGTGTTCCAGGCTGTGCAGGATCAGGTGTTCATTCTTCTTCTGCCACATTTTAAAAGCAAGTGTGTGAGCTATTACTGCAAAACACACCTCTGTCACAAAATAATATAGTAACAATAAAAAAGTGTCTCTGTCTCTCACACAGTATACTCTGTCATTATTAGGTTTTGCTCACTGATGGAACCAGACTAGTTTCTGATATAAATCCACAGACTTCCATGGTTGGTTTTTTTTTTCACATTAGGAAACAATTAATTTCATGGTGTTTATGAACTGTTAAAAATAACTATACCTATTTTTCTCTTTTCTACAGTCTCAATTTTCTGCAGAGGATACCACATGAAATTATAGTGATATAAATCTCGAATATGCAGACACATCGTTTGTGACATGTTTTAAGAGCTTAAAGCACAAATACAATGCAGCTTACAAGCTTTCTTTTCAATGGTCCTGAGTCATATAGCAATAGCTTACCATACTGATGTACTATACAATTTGCTTTTTGCAAGTTCTCAAAAATCAAGTAAGCCTATATAACCAAAATTTAAATGATAATTTGTTGGTTCACTTCTCTTTATCTTTCTACTTGCAACATGTATATACTGCAACATACTTGTTCTACTCACTTGGTATTTATCATCACTATGAATAGTTCTTACCCAATTTGTGTATTAATTTGGGTGACTGACATAAGACTTACCTAGCATGTTTTCAGGTGTTCAGTTCATCGAATCACAGAATCATAGAATGGTTTGGGATGGAAGGGACCTTAAAGATCATCTAGTTACAAAGTTCCCTGCCATGGCCAGGGACACCTTCCACTACACCAGGTTGCTCAAAGACCCATCCAACCCACTCTTGAACACTTCCAGGGAGGAGGCATCTACCACATCTCTGGGCAATCTATTCCAGTGTTTCACCACCCTCATGGTTAAGAAATTCTGCCTTATATCTAATCTAAATCTACTCTCTTTCAGCTGGAAGCTGTTACCCCTTGTCCTATCACTACACAACGTTATAAAAAGTCCCTCTACAGCTTTCCTATAGACTCCCTTCAGGTACTGAAAGGCCTCTATAAGGTCCCCCTGAAGACTTCTCTTCTCCAGGTTGAACAACCCCAAGTCTCTCAGTCTGTTTTCATAGGAGAAGTGTTCCAGCTCTCTGATCAACTTTGTGGCCCTTCTCTGGACTCGTTTGGGCAGGTCCATGTCCATCTTAAGTTGGGGGCCCCAGAGCTGAACACAGAAGTTCACCCTGTAGAAATGCCTACCATCACTAACCTCTCAGCACTTGTATGTACAGCTATGGGTGTAGGTAGGATTAAGGTTAGCTATTTTTTGACTCAGTGGCATCTGGCAGAGCATTTCTTGCAATTACACATATGCCTGCAAGACTAGTTAATATGTTACAAGAACTGGTGTAAGTGTGAGGTTTCTTCTAGCCTCTAACTTAGCATCGGTTAGATGTTTCCAGAAGCCCAACTAAAGTCAGAACAAGCTGACTACTTGCATTTAACAAAAAAAAACCCCACTGTCTCCTTTTCTATTTTGTCCTGTCTGGTAGATCAAATATCATAATACACCATCAGTGAGAAATAATGCCCATAACGTTGGCCAAAGGGGCAAGGGAAGGATTGGAAGGAGAAAGAGGGAAGAAATTTAGCGAGTGCAGAAGACCACCTGAGTGCAGCCTCTGCAGGTGTAAAAGGAAAGGAATGGATGGAAAACAGTTTCAATTCCAGCTCCCTTTCATCCCCATTGGCTTTCTTTTCAGTTTAAGAATCAAGAAAGAGGTCAGGTGCTTTATTCAAAGATTTTCAAGTCATCTGTTTGTCCATCAAGAGCCTCAATGCTGTGACAGAGGAGATCATTGAAAGCAGCCACCGTACTCCTATTTCCTTCACAACCTGCATTTGAGAGCATTTCTGATCAGAGGGGAAAAAAAGCTTTCTAAGTATTCTGAGTCACAAGCCTTCACTCAAACGGCTCCCTTCAAAGGTGTTTTTATACAGCAAGAGACTTTTTTCATTTGGAGGAAAGTACTCCGGCTCCAGAAAGCAGTACTGAACACTCGTCCCACATCGCTTCCCAAGTGGGAACGTCTGAGCCACACAGCCGCCACGGAGCCTGCAGGACCTGGGGTGCTGCAGGATGACTGCCGAAGGACAGCAAACATCAGTCCAGTGCAGGACAATTACAGCACCCCTCCCTCCTTTCCTCCCTCCCATGGATACCTGTGCATCCAGTCCTGTGGCTTACAATATTAGAAAAACAAAAAGTCTCTCTAGATAAGCTGTTATTTAGCCAGAGCCTCCCTTTCTGGGTTGCTCTCCAGCTCGCTGCCTCATCCCCTTTCCAGCCACTCCTCCTCCCTGCCCAGACACATCCCTTCCCATCCCAGGCCCCAAGCCAAGGGCTCAAAGAAGGTGAGGGCTTCCTGGATGCCAGCTAGGAAAGTGCCTCAGCCCCCAGCACAGGTCCCAGACTGGCCCTGGTGCCCCAAGAGCCTCCATAGGAGACTTGGAGCTCCTTGCATGAGCAAATGGCTATCTAATATTCTCAAATGTGGTGGCTCCCATACACTGAAAACAGTTTTCTTTATCTCAGGGGAAACGTATTATTATTCAGGTAAGTCTTCCTTAATGCTTTTATTTCTCTGTTTCCCACCTTACAAACAGCAAACGGAATTAAACTCTCAGATAACTGTTGAGTTGGGAGAGGAAGAGCAAACACTGACTTGTACATACAAACTTCATAAGGATCTGCCTCTTATTTTACCAAAAACTACTTTCTGGTTTTCAGCCTTAGTAAGTCTTTATGATCTAAATCAAAGGTTTTGAGTGATGTATTGCTCCTTCTTCCCTAAGGGGGATGTGAGGAGGGCAGATACCTTCCATGGAGCCCTAGACCCACACTTAAGGTTTTGTTCACCCTCTCTGACTCATGCACACAGGGGCAAAGCCTAAAAACGTATGAACAGAACACAGATTTTTCTAGACCTTTCCCACAGAGTCCCCGAAATGCGAGAGACCTAGCTCAGCACCAAACGATGACTGCAAAGCAGCGCACAGAGGGTCCAAGAATCCCAAAGAGACACCCTCTTGCAGACCCAGGACAGCAAAGAGCCACTCATGCAGGACACAGCCTAGGCACTGCAAAGGCACAGGTTGCCCCCCGACATCCTCGTGCCACCGCTACAGCTGGCGTGGCGGGAGGACTGCAAGCATATCCCTGGGAGAACCTTCCCCAGTTGGGGCAGCCGCCCCAGCAGCACCATGCTGGGTGTCTCCTCTTCCCACAGGCCCTTGCTCTGGAGGGCTGTCGGTGGGTGTTGGTTTTCACTTCCGACATTGAAACGTTTCCTGAAATGCTGTCAAAACTTGTTGTCACTAAATGGGTCAGACTGGCTGGAGCACTGTGAAGGCTCCTCCTGAAACCTCACCAACGTGTCTTAACCAGTGTCCTTTCATTCCTAGGGGTTTTTTGCCGTGTCCAAACCCAAGCCATACTGACAAATAGAAGTTAACTCCGAAATTCTCTCTAACTTTTGTCCTCACGTGGCTTTGAGCCAAAGGCAAAGAGTTACTGCTTTAATCCACTTCACCATCTACCCCTCTGGGGGTTCATAACTCAGCCATGAATGTTTGTTTTGAGCTGAAACTTGCAGCGCAGGTTCTCTGCCGAAGTGCCGCAGCAGGGTGGGGGGCAGCCACTCTCCAGCAGGCACCACAGCCCCTGCAGAGCACACGGTGGGCGGATGAGGGGGAGAGGAAGGGCACAGTGTCATGTCCCCACAGGGAGAGAGGTGGGAAACATGGCAAGGTACACTCTGCAAAGAGAGGGAGGGAGGCAGAGAAAAATTGCAAGACATATATACAGTAACACCTTCATATTCAGCTTGCATATTCTTACTGTTATAGTTTGGCTGTCTTGACTTTGCACTCTGTGAGCTCTTTGCACAGAGACTAGGCTTTCTCCTGGTCCTGATTAGGCAGTGTTGGTGTCCATACAATGCTCTGAATCATCATAATCACAATAATAATAACATCAGTGTGACTGGTTCTTACTTGTAAAACTGACGATTTTTGTATTTGTGAGCACATATTTCTATATCTTTGCAAGTTTTATGCAGATTTTTATAATGCAGATTAAGGTTCGAAAAAACAACACACTTTGTCTGAGGTCCTACCACTGGGCTGCCTGCGTGTCTCAGGCTTTAGGATGCGGGTTTTTTAATAACACCCTCGTGAACAGTGGAAATGCTATCTCCATTTTACAGAAGAGGAACTGAGGTCCAGAGAAGCTAAATGACTTCCCTGAGGCCAGGTAGGATGTCTCAAGAAAAGCAAAGAATGGAAATGTTTCACAGAATCCAGATCGCTGAAGTCTTGTGGTGGATTCCCAAGCACGAGGGCGCTGAGATGTGAACTATGACTTTTGCTGGCTAAAAAATATAATTAGACATCCTCTTATCAGAACAAAAAGTGCTTTATATATGCCATGTCTACTGACAGTTTTCCTCGGTTTTGATTTCTAGAGTTACATCTTTAATCTCTTTAATGCAAAGTTTGGTGAAATTATATCAATAATGGATCTAATGAAAGATTTTCCATTTCTAAAATCCTTTTTCTGTTCTGACATGCACCTTCAACACACGTCTTATTGAACAGCTCTTTCGTTTCATATTGTAAGCAAACAGTTTTGCTTACGTAGCTACTCCTTTATTTAGAAATCTTTCCATGGGTAACAGTTAGTTAATCTGAATTTTGAAACTCCAGAAGCAAAACAATCTTTATAACCTACTGTCACCTGTGTATGGATATACATACCACTATGCCTGATCAAAAGTACACTAGCAAAGACTGTTGCAACTGTAAGAATGATAAATATTTTATTTAATATGCTTAACATTTATTTAACAGGGGCACAGCCACCCAAGCCATAAATTTCCTGGCAACTTTTTGATTGATCCAAGCTGTTTGCTTTGCAGCAGGGACCAAGTTTCAGTACAAAAGTACATGGGGCAAACATAGTCTTTATCAGCTACTGACAAATCAGTGTGAGGATAGGCAAGATTAAGCACGTGTGTGAATGTGAATAGATGAAAAGTTGAGGTGTTCTTGGAAACACAGCTCTCGGTGTGCAATGCTGCACAAAGATCTGCCCACTTAATTCTGGCTGAGAGAGCACTAAATGATCAATCAACAGCTCACCCACACAGCCATTTACCTTCAACAGAAAAAGGGACAGAGTCTGCACAGGAAGAAGAGCTGCTTATTCAGGCAGGTAGTTGCAGAAGCTAGAAAGCTGAAGGATGAACAGTTCTGAAGAGAAAAACATATCCCAATTTCCCATGGTACCTCAGTGTCGTCTGCAGCAAGCTGCATCAAACAGGATGACTGGCACAGCCTACATAGTTCTGTGCTTTGTACAGGAAAATGGCCACAAAAATGTATCAAATGAGCACAACATCTATAACCAACCACCTGCACAGGCTCTTGAAGCAGAATCACCAATAATCACCAAGGTTGCCATCGTCTCTGTTGTAAGCCCACATCACGCTCCCATCAGTATGCAAATAGCAACCCTTCACTTGTGGCCACACAGATGAGGCATGTCTCTGTGCCATCCAACTGCATCTCCTGACTTCCTGATATCAGCAAGACCACTTTAGCCAAATATGTCGCACAAGAATGTCTTTTGCCAGATGCCATTTAGCAGATCAAAAACACAAGTGGTCACTCCCATTTCTTGAGTTGCTGAGTCATTAACAGGAACAATAGACAGTGATTCACCATATATGCATGAGATGGGTGCATTGCAATAGCTACACTGTGCCTGCAACCAGCTGTGATGCCACAAAGAAAAATCTTCGCATACTTTCCACACAGTATTTCACTGTAGGCTAACAGCATAAAAGGCTAGACAGCTGAGATACCACCGTTGACGGCTACAGATGACCGACAAGACTGAGACTCATGGATCCTTACATATAGGTACTTTGCCCTACAGGCACATACACCAATATACCATTAATAAATGTAGATGTGCAAAGAAGAGATGTAGGAAGGTCATCTTACAAATATTACCTTAAACTTCTTGAAAGATATGCTTGCATTTCAAGCACATCTGATACCTGTGAGTACACAACTGATTTTGCTTCTACATCTTACTCTGTTCCATTCATGGCATTACAAAAAGCAGCTCAGCTTTGCTTTCAAATTTATGCTGCTTCACAACCACCAGTCCAAGCGAGAAACCAAGCCTGCAGGCAGGCAGAATAAGACATGACTGAGGATTCCCTTTGAGACAGAAAAATGAACAATCATCAAATCTAGTATTAATATAGGACATCAAAAGATGCCTCAGCAGAGGTCATGCATCTTACCTGTCATCTCATTTCCAAAGCCAAATTAGCACAAACATTCTTTGAAGTACCAGTGTTTACTCAGGAGTGTTAAATCATTGCTGGGTACTGGTAAAGACCTAATGACTAAGTAAAAGCATTTTGCACCTCATTTCAGCCATGCATGCTGCTTTGAATAGATGCCCTAATCATGGAGCATGCTCTAGTCTGCTAGTGCCCAACTGCAGAAAGGAGCTTGTGGCCCACCAAGGAAAAGCCTGTTCTGGGAAAGCCTTCAGGCCACAGGATCACATGCTGGCAGTCACCATCTGCCTGTCACCACAGGCAATCTGTCACCTACCCATTCTTGTCACCTGTGTTTATCTGGCAGTCCCTCTGCTTTTCATTAAATGGCATGGGAGCAGCACGAGTTAACCTTCTTGCACCCAGTTCCTGGAGTCCTTTTTCTAGTCCTTCTCCACATCCATATTCTCACAAAAGAAGCAGAAAAAAACCCAAACAAACAAACAAAAATAGTTGACGGAGAGAGACAAGGAGACAGTTACTCGTGAAGCAACCTAGCTCTCTGGCTCCTGTGGACCAGCATTTGCTCTTCCCAGAGACCCTCTCTGAACACAGCAGCATCCGCTGACATACAGTGGAAATTTGTGCTCTGGCTTTTTTGGTGTTTTTCTCTTTCTTTTGAGTGACTATTAAACGTGTTCACTTCTCCGATATTTATCTCTTTGGTCTAGAAATAGCACAGAAATAACATTTCAGCTGAATGAGAACACGCTGACTTCTGATGTTTTCCACAATAGATGGGTTGATGTGAATATGAAAAATTATGTACTTGATTTGCTTCGTTTTTACCAGCCTCTAGAGAGTTTAATCTATCCAGAAAAGAAGTGTCTGATTTTTTTTCCCTGTGTGACTATCAGTTCTTCATCTTGTAAGACAGAGTTATTCTAAAAACAAAAAAGTAGAATTCATAAGGCAATTTGATGAGTTTTACTCATCCTATTTGTAGTCAACATTTTCTATAAGATTATGTTGAGATATGTTTAATTGGCCAGCTGTTATCAAAAAGGTGACACCTGGATTGAGTGCACCAACTTTGTAAGAAAGGATTTTTCTGTCTGCTTATCAATATTCACTAAATTGAAACTGTTGGATTGAGTTTTGTAAAACTGGCCTAAAGCAGCACAAGTCTACTTCATGTTTACTTCAAATGGAAGCTTGTTCTGCATACTTCCTAGTATTTATTTTCAGTCATTTTATTTCCCAGAGGAAAGAAGAAAAAAATGCTTCAAACATCACACAACAACAGAAAGATTTCTCAGGCCATGTTTTCTTATTTCTATTTTTTTTTTAAATCCTCACATTAGGAAAGTTATACATTGAATATTATTAACAAGAATGGTCCTGATTCACTGATCTGTGGGGATAGGTCTGAACAGCACAGAAAAACCTGTATGATGATGAAGAACAAGGGGTCTCTTGCTCAATGATCACCATCAGCCAAATTCCAGAGAGCCATGGCACCTCCTTACACACGAAACCCCATCCTTTACCTGAGGGATCACCAGCAGCAACCATTCAACTTTGAGGTTTTCTATCAGCCAGTAACGCAAAAGACAAATTTAGTTCCTGGTACTTCTAGCTCAATTTCTGGTAAATATGGCCTTTCCCTGCTTTTATCAGACACACAAAGCCAGAGTGACACAAAAATATGTAAGGCCATAAAACAAATGGATGTTGAGCAATAGCTTCTGCTTTTCTTCCCTGGTCGTATGAGGATAAGGTGACATTCAATTACATTAAAAATTGGCAGATTTGACTAAAGGAGGTCGTCTTTAATATAATTAATGGATAGAAGTCCTGGCCCCAGGACGTCATTGAAAAGAAGGGCTATGCCTTGACTCTGATGAATCCGCAGGGATCTGTACATGCTTCGAACGCAGCCCTGGAAATTCAGTCATCTCCCTGGGACTTCCAGGATCAACAGTCTGCAAGACCCAGGGATGACTCTTTGAAGGGATTTTATAGGAAAAGAACCAGAAAAAATGCCTCCTTTCATATGTCACTAAATGTTTGCTACACATGACATCTATACAGCAATTGTGAAGATTTCGTTCACCAGCAACTAGTGACACGCAGTATTTCACAACTAGTAGAGTACTGACAACTCTGCTAGAGCAAGGGGCTTCATTGCTAGTGATTTAAGAATTTAAGGTGATTGATACTTTTAGACAACATTTATCAGCTACAAAATCTTATGAAGTTCTACCTTTTCATTTCTACCACAGCCTGCATTTTTCCATTGTCTTTGATGTTTATTTTGATGACCAAAAATCAGATCTGACACCTGCTTCAAGTAGCACATTGGCAAAATTAATAATAAAATAAACGAACATCTCCTGTCAGGTGGATATTTTTTTAAGAAATACTGAGTATAACTTGTGACTAGGGACAATAGATAAGAGGTCCTGGTTCTTTAGTTACCGGTAACTTTTTTGCCATGTTTTTAACATACTCAGGCACATCCAATTGCATGATAAGAGCAAGATCTTCAACAGCCTGGAAGTCACCTGTGAAGCTGTCCAAATTTGCTCCCCAAAACCTGGAGTGGTATAAATTGAGTATGTTATATTATATATTACATGTTAATATGATGTATATTGATATATTAATATACTAATATATGAAAATATTAATATACAATGTTATATATTATCTGTTAATATGATGTCTCCATCATCTACTGAGCCACCCTGCATCATGTTTGAAAGGTCTTGGAGAACAGGATAAGTGCCTCCAGCTCATTCTGGATGTCATCTCTAAGCAAGTGGAGGAAAAGAAGGTTATCAAGAGTGGTCAACATGGATTCACCAGTCATGCTTGACCAGTCTGATAGCATTCTATGATGGCATGACCAGCTGGCTAGATGAGGGGAGAGAAGTGGATGTTGTCCACCTTGACTTCAGCAAGGCTTTTGACACTGTCTCCCATAGCATCCTCATAGGAAATCTCAGGAAGTGTGGGCGAGATGAGTGGACAACGAGGTGGACTGAGAACTGAATGAATAGCAGAGCTCAGAGGGTTGTGATGAGTGGTGCAGAGTCTAGTTGGAGACCCGTAACTAGTGGGGTTCCCCAGGGTCAGTACTCTGACTAGTCTTGTTCAACTTATTCATCAATGACCTGGATGAAGGGACAAAGTGTACCCTCAGCAAAATTGCTGATGACACCAAACTGGGAGGTGTGGTAGCTACACCAGAAGGCTGTGCTGCCATTCAGCGTGACCTGGACAGGCTGGAGAGTTGGGCGCAGAGGAACCTGATGAAGTTCAACAAGGGCAAGTGAAGGGTCCTGCACCTAGGGAGGAATAACCCAATGAACCTGTACAGGCTAGGGGCTGACCTGCTGGAAAGCCGCTTTGCAGAGGGGGACCTGGGTGTCCTGGTGGATGACAAGCTGACCATGAGTCAGCAGTGTGCCCTGCTGCCAAGAAGGCCAATGATATCCTGGGGTGCATTAAGAAGAGTGCGGCCAGTAGGTTGAGGGAGGTTCTCCTCCCCATCTACTCTGCCCTAGTGAGGCCCCATCTGGAGTACTGTGTCCAGTTCTGGGGTCCCCAGTTCAAGAAAGACAAACTACTGAAGAGAGTCCAGAGGAGGGCTACGAGGATGATGAGGGGACTGGAGCATCTTTCCTATGAGGAAAGGCTGAGGGAGCTGGGCTTGTTTAGGCTGAAAGAGAGAAGGCTGAGAGGGGACATTATAAATATCTTAAGGATGGGTGCTGAGAGGATGGGGCCAAACAATTTTCAGTGGTGCCAGTGACAGGACAAGGGGCAATGGGCACAAACTGAAGCATAAGAGGTTCCAGCTGAACATGAGGAAGAACTTCTTCCCTCTGAGGGTGACAGAGCACTGGAACAGGCTGCCCAGAGAGGTTGTGGAGTCTCCTTCTCTGGAGATATTCAAAATCCACCCAGACGAGGTCCTGTGCAGCCTGCTGTAGGAGACCCTGCTTTGGCAGGGGGGTTGGACTAGATGATCCCCCGAGGTCGCTTCCAACCCCTACCATTCTGTGTTCTACAGTTACAGAGTAGTCTTTGATTTTATGTTTTATTTATAACAGAATGAGATGATGCCTGAAAGACTGCTTGCATTTAGGTAACTATAGGGAGAAATGCAACAACAGGTGGAGCCAGTATCTGCCCAAATTGCAGCACAAGTGTAGCAGGGTTGTTGCCAGGGAATTCTTTTCAAAGTATACAAAATACCAGACTAGAATTTAATTTTGTATTTCAGATAACATGAAAGTACTGTACAGCACAGGTTGACTAAGAAGAGGACCAGATTACGTTGGATATCTGTACTAGCTACTGCATCTGTAAACATTTAGGCATGCAACCAGTTTTAGCAGGTGAGATCAATGCTACATCTCACCCAATGTCCTGTTTCCAATAGCTGCTCTAGCAGATGTCCAGGGAAGAGTAAGACAAGCAACAGCTCAAGTATAAAGACATGCTAACTTGGCTTAAAAGACCAGCTCCTGAATTTCTGTACTTCAAAGTACTGCAGCAGCAAGTTTAAGGACAAACTTTTTTCCTCAGAAACGTTCACAAGAAGTAGATATACAAGCAAAGATATCATTTGCAATGCTGTAATCCAAGTAATTCAAAATAAATACAGCTGTGTTGTTAGAGGTTGAAGAGGATAAGTCTATTGGGCCAGACGGGATATACCCAAGAGTGCTGAGGGAACTGGCAGAGGAGCTGGCCAAGCCACTCTCCATCATCTATCAGCAGTCCTGGCTAACGGGGGAGGTCCCAGATGACTGGAGGATAGCCAGTGTAACACCCATCTACAAGCAGGGCCAGAAGGAGGATCTGAGAACTACAGACCTGTCGGCCTGACCTTGGTGCCAGGGAATATTATGGAGCAATTCATCCTGAGTGTGCTCAATGGGCATGTGAAGGACAACCAGGGGATCAGGCCCAGCCAGCATGGGTTCATGAAAGGCAGGTCCTGCTTGACCAACCTGATCTCCTTCTATGACCAGGTGACCTGCCTAGTGGATAAGGGAAAGGCTGTGGACATCATCTGCCTAGACTTTAGTAAGGCCTTTGACACTGTTCCCCACAGCATCCTCCTGGAGAAACTAGCTGCCCATGGTTTGGATAGGTGTACTCTTCACCGGATGAAGAGCTGGCAGAATGGCCGAGCACAGAGAGTCGTGGTGAACGGAGTTGAATCCAGCTGGCGGCCGGTCACAAGTGGTGTCCCCCAGGGCTCAGTTTTGGGTCCGGTCTTGTTTAATATCTTTATCAGTGATCTGGATGAGGGGATTGAGTGTTCCCTCAGTAAGTCTGCAGATGACACCAAGCTGGCCGGGAATGTCGATCTGCTTGAGGGTAGGAAGGCTCTGCAGAGAGATCTGGACAGACTGGATCGATGGGCCGAGGCCAACTGTATGAGGTTCAAAAAGGCCAAATGCTGGGTCCTGCACTTGCATTACAACAGTCCCATGCAACGCTACAGGCTTGGGGAAGAGTGGCTGGAAAGCTGCCCGGCGGAAAAGGACCTTGTGGTGTTGGTTGACAGCCGGCTGAACATGAGTCAGAAGTGTGCCCAGGTGGCCAAGAAGGCCAGCAGCATCCTGGCTTGTATCAGGAATATTGTGGCCAGCAGGAGAAGGGAGGTGATCGTGCCCCTGTACTTGGCACTGCTGAGGCTGCACCTGGAGTACCGTGTTCAGTTCTGGGCCCCTCACTACAAGAAAGACATTGAGTTGATAGAGCATGTCCAGAGCAGGGCAAAGAGGCTGGTCAGGGGTCTAGAGAACAAGTCTTATAAGGAGCAACTGAGGGAACTGGGGCTGTTTAGTCTGGAGAAGAAGAGGCTGAGGGGGGACCTTCTTGCTCTCTACAACTACCTGAAAGGAGGTTGTAGTGAGGCAGGTGTTGGTCTCTTCTCCCAGGTAACTAGCAATAGGACAAGAGGCAATGGCCT
>Ga0065711_1041018_pt1 | contig 16474 bp, 13 predicted proteins | sample Hoacrofraction12_FD_59098 | JGI IMG/M metagenome (GOLD analysis project Ga0065711, IMG submission 59098) | Hoatzin crop microbial communities from Cojedes, Venezuela - Epithelial fraction 12 v2 (version 2) | ecosystem: Host-associated > Birds > Digestive system > Esophagus > Crop | place... | reverse complement strand
GTCATAATGTTTGATTATCAGCAGTACTGGCTTGTATAAAAACATGAAACAAAGGGGGCCTTTCATATAAGCACAAATCTGTTGTCAGCAGAGGAATGTCTTGAAAAAAGTGCAGGGGTCAATACTTAGGGAAGGTGACTATTCTGTATCTCTACAGTTACAAGGAGACAAGTAGGTATTTACAGGTCAATGAAACTTGGAATTCCTGTCTGTTGGGAAGTTTATATGTTTTTATGCTGAATATAAAACCATTTTAAAAAAAACTTGGTCCAGAAATGCTTCAGATTAGAGCCTGTCTGTTGCTGCTACTGGATTTTCAGGTGTCCAATCAGAACTGAGACTAAAGCATGTCATATCCTTTTTTCTTTTAGGATCAAGCATTTATGTTGAAAAATATCTCCACTGAGGAAGTTCTGTATGGCTTAGATGGGTGGAAAATATATCAGAAAAATCTAACTGTTCAGCTCAGCAGAAAACAATAAGGGCATGGTATACCTGAATTTCTGTACTTTGTGACTGATCTTAGAAAGGTGGTGTGAAGCTGCCCAGAAACACCTGAAATTCTGCAAAATAAAAAATTTAAATTCTGAGGTCAGAATAACTTTTCATCCAAAAAAAGCTTGAGGGATTTCAAGCTTGTGTGTCTTTTATTATGTATGAGAATGGCAGAGACTTTTTTGTGGAACTGTGCACGTACACTCGTTGCCTCCTGTATGTAGTCAGTAAAGCAGTAAAACAATGACAAAATCCAAGTGAGTAATGGGGTTTTTTCCTAAGAGTTTATGTATACAGGGATTTATATATCCTGTTGCAATGTGGCTGAGTTACCCTGTGTGGTAACTTCAGAAATAGATTCAGTGTGAACTTCCTTGCCAGGTAAAGAAAGTTGTATACATTCACATACTTATTCAGTAAAATGCCAGACTACAGAACAAGTTCTATGAGACCAATGGTGATGCCAAAAAATACATCCGGTGACACTGGAGGGGTCTTAGTCATCCTGCACTCGAGCTGGATAGGAAATGCGGCCACTGTTCAAAAATAGTAGGAGTTTTAAGTCCAGCTCATTTGGTCAGTTTTGAAGTCTGAGTTCCTCCACACTTTAGCAAGAAATCCCTCAGGTGTTATACACCAGTCCACTTTTGGGTGCTTACATCTCCATATAGTTCTTTATTTGAACACGCTGCTAATTGTGCCAGTTAAAACAGTAAAATGAGGTTAAAAAAATGCATTTGAAGCAGAAATGCCAGTGGTGGTTTACAGGCAAACTGGCTTTCGGCAGCAGAAGTCTGCCCTTGGTGGCATAGAGATCGTGCACGTGTGCTTTGGCTGTTTTGGTGCCAAGTGATTGCCCGTAACAGGGCTGGAGCTAGTCTGTGAGCTCAGCCCTGGCAAGGTTGGGGTGCTGGCACGTGGTCTGTTTTACAGCCTTGCTGGTGGCTGGCCATGCAGTGCAAAGGCCTGGGTTGCAAAGAGCTTGACAGGTAGCAGTATCCTAAATTGCTGCTATTAAACTTGGCGTTGCATGCTTGACCCATGCCCTTAAAAGCTTTTCTGGAGCTGCTCTCCTTTAAGCCGATAATGAGACCTTTGCTACTTCTGAGCTTGTTTTAGTTAACTGATCTTATCTGAAGATCAAAATAGATTTTAAAGGTGCCAAGTGGTTGCAGTATATCTCCTATAGCAACACGCTTGTCGCAACAGGTGGAGGTTTTGAACTGAACTGCGCATTGGGCTCAGCTGCTCTTCGCACTCCCTTCAGCTTCAGTGAGGTTGTGGGAGGGATGCGAACCCTCCCATTGCACAGAGCGATGTGACTTTTGGGGCTGTCTGGTGTATGCATTGCTCTCTGGTCTGATCTGTTGTTATCTCTGTGTTTCATAAGGACAGTATTTAGTTTGACACACATGGTATTTTTCTCTGTATCTTGCTATTAAATCCCTGACTGAAAGCACGTTGCTGTGTAATTACAGACACACATCTTCCTTTGGGCTTAGAAATAAAATTGCAGGTGTCTGCAAGGGGAATCTCTGTCTATTCAAAGAAATAAGAGCGATCTTGTAAACCTTGTGATGTTCTCCTTTCAGCCTCAACTGGAAGGAATTCTGCAATAACTTTTGGTGACAAAGGTCTGTGGGGGTGACAAGGTTTTTTTCATCTTCAGAAACAACATTTCAGTGATGCTGAAACACTTCACAGCACCTTGAGGTTGATGTTATGTAACTTAAGTGTGTGCTCAGAGGAGTCGGAGGACTTTGACCAGGAAATCGGGCTGTGGAGAAGTCATCACTGGTCAGGCCTGCATCAGGGTGTGTGGTTTCTTGCGGCGGGGAGGAGGTCGGGCAGCCTCCAAGTCATGGGGCAGGGCCAGATTGGAGACACTGCTGCTTCGGGATTTCTCCCCAAATGCGGTGGTGATGGACAAGCGTTAAACCACAAACAGGATGAGACATCTGTCAGTCTGTGGGTAGTGCTGGAGAGGGTTGTCCTGAGAGCTGAGCAGGGAGGTGCTTCCTGACCTGCACTCTAGGTGGTAAATTGCTTCTGGGCAGAGCTGACATCGGGGTGAGCAGATGGTGTTCAAGTGCCCTCCTTGCCGCCCAGACCCCAGCTGTCCCCACAGCCTTCAGCAAAGGCAGCACAGGGTCGCATCTTTGCACTCAGCTGGCATAGTTGCAGCACCTTACAGGACAGGACGTGGTGGATAAAGTCCAGCTGTGCATGATGGGGCCTGTGCCTGGTGGAAAAGCTCCCGTCCATAGTGTGGTCCACAGCAGGGTCGGGCTTTCCCTGCCAACATCCCTGGAGCATGCCCAAAGCCTGCAGTGAGTTTGCGCTAGGGCGCCTTGTAGCTACACTCAGGTTGCAGCGTGGAGCTACCTGAGCCACCCTCGGGTGTTTTCTAGGTGCATCATAGATGCTATTAAAGTACAGGAGGGGGTAGAAGAAAATAGGCTTGTCTAGTGCTGTTTTGTCAAAATACAACCAGGACAAGTGCAAACTAATTGGAAATCTAGACAACTCCCATATAAAACGCAATGGTGTGTCATGTGTGTGCCAGCACGCAAAGTCATTACTCATTTGTTGTTCAGGCAAAATTCCCACTGAGTAAGGTCAGAGTAATCACCTCAGGATCTGTCCCTCCTGTGTTCCCCTCCAGTTGCCATGGTTCTTTCCATGTGATGAGCACAAGGTACTTTCTGATCTCAGCTGGGTGCGTGTCTTGCACTCATGGCTTTGCTGAGTCAAGGCAAGGCTTGGCACGGCACCTGGATATCACCCATCCTCTCTGAGAGGAGGCAAAACCTCCTGGGCTTCTGCAGATTGTCGTCCTGCAAGACCTCCATCCCTGTGCCATGTTACTGAATTTGCCGCAGAAATTGGGCAATGCCACGTCGAGGTTGCTGCCCATTGGAGTGATCGCTGTATTTTTGTCTTCATCATCCCTTCATTTTATCTTCCCCTGCTCTTCCATACCAGTGGGCAGGCTAACTGGAGGCAACTGGAGCCATGCCCTTCGCCCACTCTTCACCAGAAGTCCTGCTGGGCTTTTCCCCCTCACTGGACAGTGCCAGGGTGGAGGCAGGATGGTGCCAGGGCACAGGGACGGTGCCTGGGCATGGGCCTTGCCATAGAGCTGCCCTGGCCCCGTGCTGCCATTTCCTGGAGGCAGGTGCATGTCTTCCTCTGTTTGTACAGGTTTGGGGCTCCTGTGCTCCCTCAAGATCAGTAATGGTAGAGCTGTGGTACTTTTTGGATGCTTTTCTTTGTGGAGAGATGCTTCTCTAGTGCCCAGGCCTGCCCTTTCAAACTGAAGGCCTCTCGTCTGCCTCTGATCTGCAGGGATGTATGAGACCCTTCAGACACCTTTCCCCAGATCAGTGTTATTCCTCAAAGGCCACCTCCAGGACCTGTCCCAAGCCTTGCTGGGCTCTGGAGGACCATGGGGTTGGGCTGGCTCCCTTACTGTGGGACAGCTTTCAGGATCTGGATCAACGTTTTTGATATGCATGTGGGAGAAGGTGGGTGGTTCTTTGAGGGGTAGGAGTCTGGTATGGCTGCAGTCCTTGTGGTAGCCTGGGTAGCCCTTAATGTCAGTGCTATGAACACTGCTGGGCATGAACCATGTCGCCCTGTGTTCCCATTCCTCTGTTTCAGGGATCTTCAGTTCCCTGCATCCCTCTCCCCCCACTCTGCTGTCTCCCTGCAAGGATGGATTGCATGCCTAACTTAAATATGAGGGGCTCTCGTCACCCCCCCCATTGCTCCCCATTCACCGCACTGGGCAAGGGGCTCCGTGCTTCTCGCTCCTTCCTGTGCTCTGTTTCCCTCCTGGGTCTTTCACGCCTGTCCCACGCCATCTCCCCTCTGCTCTCTTTTCCTCCCTGTGCTCCACCCAGCTTTATCTTATGGACAGATGGAGAGATATGACACAAAGCTGTGCTCAGACCTTACTTCACTTGGCTGATGATCTCTCTCTCCAATTAACTTAAATGCAAGCTAGCACAGCAAGAAGGAGAGGCAGTTTTAGGAAAGCTTGAGAGAAAATCTCATCCTGTGTGGCAATAGCGAAGGAAAATGAAAATGAAAGAGGGTTTCATTTACAGCAAAAGCAGACTGCAAGGTAGACTTCTAGGCCACTTAGCAGGAAATTAATGATAAACACATAAAGTGTGCAAATTTTGGCCTTGAATCTTCTGTTGCCTGTGTGTAACAGGCATCTGACAGAGGCTGGCAAGACATCAGCTCTGGGAGATGCAGCTGTGGGTGTTTGTCCCTCTCTGCTCTGGGGGTTGGTGTCTGCAGTAGGGCAGCGCTGAGGGCAGGAGGACCTGCAGCCCAGCTGCTGCTCTGCGTTGTCTAGCCCAGTTCCTGAAACTGGTAACGATGGTAGGGTTGCACTAAGATGTTGTGAACCCAAGGGGGTGCAGGGTGGGCATAAGCCATTTTCTGGTCCCTCTCCTGAGAAGAGATACCCTTCAGAAAAGAGTGTGGAGTGCATGGGAATGTAATGTATTGCCCACAAGGGTTTATTTACAGACAGGAAAGTTCCCACTTTGACTTTGCTTTCTTGTGCTTAATATTGGTTTTCTCTACACATGCCCCTGGCTTGATGGAGATGTACCTTCTGACACTGCATAAGAGCAATGCTTTGGAAGGAAACATCTTCATTTGTGCTTATGTGCTATTATGTATGGCTGCTGGGAAGGAAAAGGCCTGTCCTTTAGAAGAGCCTTATTAAGAGAAACCAGTTATTAACAAGTATATATGGAAAGGGTGGGGTTCCTCATTACTCCATTTCAGCATCTCCTATCTGCCTCAGGAGTGCATCATGGTGATATCAGCCTTATTAATCCAAAACTCAGTATTACGCACTCAAGATTACACCACAGGTAGCTAATTCAGTGGGTCTCTGACACTACAGCCTATCTGATTAAAGTGGCAGTGGAGCGATCAATGACAGCGAATTAAGCTGTCTGTGTCAAGGAGCTTTTGGTGTTATGGTGCAAACCTTAAGTGATATTCAAGGATTAAAACCTGGAAGACTGTGATCTAATTAGCTGAAGCTTGTGCTATGAGTGGTTGGGACGTGATGACTTGGAGATGAAAATGCCCAATGGCCAATTTTCTCTGTGGGAAAGTGAGAAATTAATTGGGTTTGGTATGTGCTACTTTTCTGTGTGCTTTTTTGATGGGTTCTGTCCAGTCTAAGGAATATGCCACTGTGGAAAGACGTATTGACTCTTTTCCAAGCAAGTACGGGTTAAAAAGATTTTCCCCTCTCCTTGAGGGGAAAGTATCTTTATCTGGTTGCTGCCTTTATTACAGGAGTTACCATGAAACATAATCAGAGGAAGCATGTTTTTAGTGGTGGAGCTGCTGAGAAATTATTACTTCTGTTCTGAAGTCCAGTGTTGACATTTAATTCCCGTGTGGGAACAAAAATTCCACATACTTTACAAAACTCAGTTATTCTTAATGAAAATTCTCCAGAAATCTTTCATTTTGATACTATGGACATCTTACACTTTACTTACTACTTGTGCAGGTACGGATATTTTAGTAGAGAGAACATGGTTTTTAAAAAAAAATTGCCCTCTCAAAACAATGTTTTCATTGCACTTTGTTAATCTGAAAAATTTCTTGGTCTCTTCCTTTCTTAAACACTTCTATCAAACCATTTCTGCAAAACATCTTGATTCTGTTAAAATGGGTGTTTTATCTTCTTTTAATGGAAAGCCCTTTCCTCAGATATTTTGATCAGTTTTATTTACCATATGAGCGTCCAGTGTTTTGGAACCTGTGAGGCGCAGGGTGGCTTCGGATGAATTTTAAGGAGCTCAGCACTCCTCAGCATGAGTCCCACACTATTTACCCAGCGATGAGACAAGCAGGTGTAATTATATTGGCCTTTATCATTTTCTCATGACTGTCTTGCTGATAAGCTGTCCTTGGTGAGAACTGCTCACGCATGTTTGGTGACAAACTGGTGTGTTTGTGTGCATGCATGCAGAGGCATCAGCGCTGCCTGCTGGTACCGATCCCACCCAGCCTTGGAGCAAGGCAGGACTCGGAGCTCTTGCTGTCAGTATTAAGGGGTTTTCTGAGCTGCTGTTGGTATTGTGGATTTCTGCTGCAATTTGGTCATGGCTCAGGACTCCTCTTCCCCCCTAATCCTCCTCCCTCCCCCATACTTGGCTCTGTGAGATGAGGTCCCTCAAACCTGACACTTGCTTCAGGGAGCTTGGCACTCAAGCTAGCCCTGTTCTGCAAAACTTTAAAATAAACCACCTTCTCCAGGTGCCATTATGCTCTGTCCTCATGATAGCTGCTTGCTTGCTTTCTTTTGTTGTTCGTCCTCTAAACCCAGACTGTGTATGTGCAGAGGAGCCTAGTCATTCCACTCTGTCATTGGGCTCACAGCAGGCTCTTTGCCTGGCTGCAGTTGATGGGAAGGTTTTTATCATCTACCAGTTGGTGGATACAACACAGCCCTCTACGAAATATCTGTAGAGAACAGAGAATAATATGGAGGGCTGTGTTCAACAGGTGAACAGAGCAGAGAATGCAAGCTGTCTTTTCAGGCATAAGATGAGCTTGGAAAATAAAAGTACATCTGAATGACAGTGAGAAAGTGCTACAAGGGATGAAAATAATTGGGTGCAGCTTCAGGAATTAAAAATGTCTCAGACCTAGATTCTTTCCTATATGTCAATATTTAATTGTAAAATTTTATGGAGGGGATATATTGGGATTAATACCTGTGTTTCAAATAGTACCTTTGACCTACTTCCATGACAAACTTATTACTCTGTGTCTAAATAGCACTTCTGATGATAAGTAAATGATGCTGTTCCCAAGTGAACTGTACAGGAAATGTGCAGATTATTAGCTAACTCATTTTTCAGCTTGGGAGACACTGACAGCGGAGCATGAGCTTGCTACTGTAGGTGTTGAGCGCTGGAAATGTTCATCATTGCTCACAGGCTGCGCAGTCAGCTTCCCGTTCCCCAGTACTCTGCTGTTCTTACTTGGTCAGGTTTTCTCTCTGAAGGGATGTATTTTCAAGTCTTCTCCCATCTCTCATTTCTCTTTCCATCAGCACTGCACCTCCAATTGAGCTTCCTTATACGTTTAAAACTTTGTCCACATTTCTTGCGGCCAGGAAACTCACCGTCCTCTTCCACGTCATCACTGGGGATGAAGAGCAAAAGTGTTGAGGAATATGCGAGGAGCTGGGGTTTGTTTTTTGCAGTGGATTTGGGGTGGTTATTTTATGGGCAAAACTTTTAATTTGCTCAGAATTTATAATCATGTCAATATGCATTTCATGCAAATGAAATCTTGGTTCCTGTTTAATTTTTATTCGGCACTTTTATTATATCCTACTTTGTGTATTGGCAAAGAAAAATATTTTCTCTTTAATGCTTCTGCCCATTTTTTGACTCTCTTCCTTTCACTCTGTTCATTTCCAACATCTGATCAGCCAATTTTTTAGTTAAGATTTTCAAGATAAAATTATGATTTGAAATATGTATCAAAACATGCTATTCAAATGAATAAAAAAAGAATATTGAGATTTTTTTTAAAGGCTTCAAATCTGTTACATTAATTTTCACAACAAAAGTTTCATTAATAATTTTGGAGACATTTCATGTAATGGCAACTTTTTCAGGCTTTCCTTCTTGATTTTTTTTTTCTCCTTAACCAGAAATTCATGTTCTTTAAAAGCTGTTTGCCCAGTGCCATATTTATACTCCTACCATTATCTCCCATGCATACCTTTTACTTTAAGTATTTAATTGATGCTGGAGACTGTGCCATGTTTAAAAACAATTACATTAATTCCTATATTTTTCACGTAATGTGGTGTGTGTCTGATGCAGTCTACAAAGGCTTAATAACATGCCTAAATATGCTATGTGAGTGCAGTGAAGATTGCGCTGGGCTGAGTATGGGAAGTGCAGAAACTAAAGTGAAGGAGAAAGGCTTTGGTTCAACTAGAATGGGGGAGAAGCCTTTTCTTTACCTGGAGCCACAGAGCATTCTTTGGGACAAAGGGGTGGAATTGGAGGCTGGAGAAACATCGGTAAAATGGATGGGGTATAGAGGTGGGATGTCACAGGGCACCAGGCTATGCCAGGGAAGTCATTGGGGTGGAGGTTTTCCACCTCTGTCCTAAAGAGTCAGCTTGGCAAGGAACCAGCCCAGCCCTAGCCATGCGCGATGGGAGCTGTGCGTGCCTGGGTGCGTTCCCTGGTGAAATGCAGCAGCTGTGGTTGTGGTAGAGGGAGAAGCTCATCAGTTTGGGGAGGGTAATGGCAGGAGAGGAGGGAGATCCACACTGGTGTGTGCACAGGTAATGTGTTACAAAATGATAGTTGTGTCATCCTGCCAGAGGGGATGTGACCCAGAGAAGATGACACAAAATATGGAGGAATACTGTAACTCGGAGAAGCCCGTGTTCCCTGGCGGGACAGCAGCCAGACAACCTGTGTGGATGTAGTCGGAAGAACTTGTCGCTTTTAGCCTTACTCGGGGTGGGGAGGGGGGGAGCAGCTTGAGTAAAATGCAGATTTATTAACCCGGGATTTAATTCCTAATTTCTCCTGGAGGAGAAAATTCAGACTCACCCCACCTCTCTACACCCTAGAAAGGAAAAGTAACCAGCTGAGGTCTGAAGTGTCTGACACCAGTTCTGATGCAATGGCAATACGGGGTAAAATAACAAGCTGCAAACCCTGACTGGGAGTGTGGAAGATCGCTGGTGCCGCGCTGAGGGACACAAGCCACTGGTGCCCGAGCCGTGGCTTCCCAAGCAGCAGTTGCACCCTTTCAGCCCGCGGTGTGGGCACTGCCTGTGGTGTTACTGGCTCAGCAGCAAGAAGTCCTGAGTCAGTTGCTGTCTCTTTAGCGTTCCAGGCCTGTCTCCTGAGGAAATCAGTTGTGTAAGGACACGGGTTGGAAGTCTTGCTGGGTTGCGATGGAAGTGGAAGTTGTAATGGGAGAAGTGTGTGGAAGGGAAGATCCTGTGGGAGAAGGAAGGGCAGGAGCCAGATTTCTCTCTGCTGGCTGGGGAGCAGATCACCCGCCCACCCACCTGCTAATTCTTTTTAGCTTTCAATCTGCTCATGGCTCACAAACTTTGGCTTGATGTAAATTCCTGTTCTCTGTTCACATCTCTATCCTCTCCCACCCAGTGGGTCCCTGTGCCACCTGTAACAGCTGCTGGCATGTCAGACCTGGCCTTCAAAACTAGATGCCTCCCACTGGGCTCGATTTGTTCTGGAGAATTGCGTACAAGCGTGTCCTGTACTGGACTGGGTAACTGGGTGGTAGATGGCTGTGAAGAAAGTGTCGCACCAAGTTCCTTACAAGAACTTAAGCAGTCGTGCACAAAATCCCTCGAATTCGAAAAGGGAAAATCAAGGTAATGTGATAGGAGGGTCTGTAACAGACCCCTATGGTATGGCATGTGATTTTCTTTTTGTTTTTCTTTTCTTGTAAAGGCAGGTATTATGCCTGACTGAGGGGTGGGACCCTGCAATAAACAGACCTCTTGCTTTCCCAAGGGTCTGTTGGAGAAGCAATCAGGTGCCCAGGTTCCTCCAACATGGTATGAACAATGCATCTCTGAAATGGGAGGCAACTAATAATGGACTGGCTATTTCAGTATCTGTCCTGGTTAACAGAAACTGATTTAACAATCCAAAGGTGGGAGTTAATTGACTGATCATAAAATAAGCCAGGTCACTGTGATAAGAATCGTGGATTTTGGGAAAGGTATGGAGCTAGTTGGTTGTTGTCAGTCATCCTTTACCCTTTAGACTTTTGTCCCAGATAACAAGATGCTGTATCCAAAGCATGTTGGTAGGCTTTCCTCTTGTGGTGGCTAGCTGGAAAGCTTTGTCTGAAATGCCCTGCAGTCCCCGGAGAGGAGCTCGGTACAGATGGACGCGCTCCTGCTTCGGGATGTGGCACAGACTCCAGCGTGGGGAATGGCTCTTCGGCAGTGGCAGAGCAGAAGGATGCAGTTGTGAACAGAGTACAAAGGATGCCCAGCTGCAGTGCAAGTGTGGCCTTCAGCAAGAATGGTCAAAGTCTAAATGGGCTTGTGCTCCTCTATGGGCTTTCTTGGTTTGTTTGTGTTGGGATTCCAGCATGTTGTATCTCAAGTGCTTCACGTCCACAGGAATGTGAAAAGCATTAAAATCAAGATTAGGATGATTGTTATAGTGATGTTTATTTGCTAACATGCTTACAAAAAGTATTCCACTTTGTAGTGTGCTCAGAGTTATAAAGTAGCCTGATGACTGAGTCTGCTCTGGAACTTAAGTAGCGTAGCCAAACATTCACAGTGGCTCTGAACAGTGCTGATGTGTTGGCCTGGGTGCAGTCTGGGGACACAAGGGAGTACTCACTTTTGCTGTAACAATATTAATAATAATAATTAATAATAATAATGAAAAATAAGATATTTGAAAGAAATCTCATGTAATTGGCGAAGTCCTCCAATTCAGCTGCACTTTTGTTTTGTAGCCCTTTTACACCCTAAGTTCTGTTAGCTAATGCTAGTGGTTCCTTTTACTGTTACAAAGCTAGATCATGAAGAGAAATATGTGCCGAGTCCAGCTTTTCCTGTTCAGGGAGTAGTTTTTTCCATGACGTCTAATCTTTCTTTCTTTTGCTGAACTGTCAGTAAAGCCAGACCACTTTGGCTTGGCATTTTGCCCACATCCACCTACATATTTTTCTTAACAGCAAACAAACTAATTAAATGCCTTTATCTTATGAGGCATTCCTTTCTCTCAGGTAGTTACTGATTAAAAAAATAAATAAGACTTCTCACTATTTTGAGAAAACAAGAGATGAGTCAGTGTGTTCACAGCCTGGTTTATTATTAAATAAGAAGCAAGGACCAAAAAATGAGCAAGGTGGAAAAAATGTTAGTGCCATCGTATTATGTTTGTGGCCAGTGAAAAGAGTCTGTTCTCACTCCAGTGAGCATTTCCAATATCTATTAAAATTCATGGGCATTACATTTGCACATGAAGGTGGACAGGGGTACATAAACAAGGCAGAGGTACCTTTCATGTGAAAGATTACTGCAATAAAATGTTAATTTATAAACCATAGTTTGTACTGCTTCATGTCAGGCATGTGCTTCAATAACCTTTCCAATAATAGTAACCTGAAGCAGAAAGGCGATTGTTCAAAGAGTCGAGAGGTTTTCCAAATCTAATAGATAACAATAACCTTACTAATTAAAGCTTTGTCTTCTTTTGAACTTAAAAAAAAAATATTGTATGCTTATAAAATGAAGTAATTGGAAACAGAAATATTCAGAGAGGTCATCTAGGCCAACATCTGCTACCGGGGGAGTAACAGTATGTGTGGTCTGGAAGTTATAGCTCCCAAGCAATTTCCCTGATGATTTGTCTGTGTTCCCTGTGTATGATACATCTCGTCTACTGGATGTCAGGGCTGCAGAAAGCCTTGGGTAAAAAGGGAGCAGCAGCAAGGGGCAAAAAGTCTGGCTGAGCAGTGCAGTGCGAGCGTGGGGGGCTTATGCCTAGGTGGCCCCACATGCTAGGGCTGAGGAGCAAAGGTGCTGCTCCTCAACAGCCTGGTGAAGGCAGGTGGCTCTGCTGGGGTTAACCTGAACTAACCCCTGAGGACCTCCTGGGCCTGAGCAGAAAAGTTGTTTGGTTGGCACCGCAGCACCCCGATTGACCCAAGGCACCAGCCAGGCAGCAAGTACTGAGTATTATTGGTAATCTCCTGCCACGGCAGCATCCACTGTGATGCTCGAAGCTTAAGAGAAAACAACAATAAAGAGGTCTTCAGTCCCTGTTGTCTCTCTTCCCTAATATTAAGCCCAGTTCTAGGCTTGCCCATGTTTTCCCGGAGAACAATTTGTGCCCCAAGACAAACTAGGAGACACTTGCTGCTATTACCAGCAGCTCTTGGGAGGTGTTGCAAAATGTGTAAATCAGCTTAGCTCTTCATCCTTTGGTTTTCTTAATCAGGACTTCAACTACAGCCTTTGAAGCAGGCTTTACTCACAACAAACCTATTAAGTTATTTGCTTCTGCTATTGTATATCCAGGAGATCCACACATGCCCTACAGTTACATAGAAGCCATCCAGACTGACATCAGTATTTATGCAAACCTGCAGGATTTATCATTTGGCATAGAGTTTGGGCCAAAGTGCCAGCCCTGTATTTAAAAACTACTGTGCCATGGAGTAGCATCCCAGCAAACTCTCCCTGCCCCAGAAAAAAGCAGGAGCTATTGGCTTCCAGTGGCACCGTCTCTAATCCTAGCCTCCAAGCGCTGGATGATTCAGAAGCAGACTGAGATCTCCCATGTGTCATTTTGATCCCTAATCCTGCCCAGTCCTCCTCCTTTGATATGTAATAGAGGGCTGCTGTTTGCCAGAGGCTGGCTAGGAGACACCAGATCCTGGGTCTGCTCAGGTATGTTAGCATCAGGCAGGGTAGCATCGGTGTGGCCTGAAAAGAGATTTGCTGCTAGAGCTGGGAAGGCCCCACAGGTGGAGCTGATGGTGAGTTCGGCCAGATAGCGCTCACTGAGATGGTGAGAAGGGCTAAGTAACCCCAATAGTGTGACACCAGGTCCCATCTTGCTTTCCCACTAGAACAATTACAGCAGGAAAACAGGCTCTTCCAACCCAAGCATTTAGTGTGTGCCCACAGATATGTATGCAGGAGTCCCTGCATCATCTCAAAATAGTCCAAAAGTCATTTGCTCCTTTTAATGCCAGCCCTCCTCCTGAAACCCTGCTGTTCCTAATCTTGGACCTCATCTTAGCACAGGACCTCTGGGAGCTCATCCTTATGAAAAATGATTAAGCCCTTGAGGGTGCTGCACAGACTCTCATCCTGGGCTGTTGGCTTTACCTCATGGTAAAACAAGAAATTCCTCAGCTCCTGTTGAATGAAGCCCTGGCCTTGCCCCAGGGTTTCTGGGGCATTTCCACTGCCTTTGGGTTTTGATCAGCACTGGTGCCGCGTGGGTGGGGGTTTGTGGCTCCTGTGTCTGCGGCACCACATGGAAAGGGAAGGGTCTAAAGAGCTGTGTGGGTCAATACGTGCATGTGCCTGCAAGGCTAAACAAACAAAAGTAAGGGTGGTATCCAGAGGGAAAACATTGATCTTTGATTTGTTCATGTGTGTTTGGAGAAACATGGTGGAAGGCATGATGGTTAGAGTTTGGCTTAGCATGGGTTGAAGAACTCTTGGGCTTTGTGTGCTGTTCTTCTGGGTCCTGCCATACATTTAAAAGCAGGATGGCTATTGCGTGGGTGAAAGAGTTCACATTCATTTTGTAGCAGTTCAGGGTCTGTGTGCAAGGGTATGAAGCCTATCATTAAGGCTCAAACCAGTTCACAAAGAGCTGTAATTTCTGTTTGGTTCTTGTCGTCCTTTAAAACGTAGGTGAGAGTTAGCATCACTTGGGGCAGAAGAGTCATAATTCATTTAGGTTCAGCTCAACATCACCGGACTAGAGTGTTAAGAGCAGAAGATTTAGGGTTTGATATAAGCACCTGCAAAGCCTGTCTGGCTAAGATAAGGGTTGCATCACGTGGAGGCAAAATGGCTTTGATTTGCTCAGAAGTGGCATGAGATTTTTCTGCAAGGCTAAAATGAGAGCTGGTGTATCCTGGCATGAATTCAGTGTTCGTTCTTCAAGGCCGGATTCAACTCATTGAACAGGCGTTATGGTTTGTACCTAGCGTACAGGAAACCACAGTATAAAAGCAGCATGGGTTGTGGCCTAGGCAAGAGGTAGGACAGGTGTTAGGTCTCAGAAAAGCAGAAATTATTCTCCTTGTGAAGAGAAATTCTGAATGGAATATATTTGTCTAGGACAAATGGAAATGGCTGGGTGTTACTGGGAAGGTTGAGAGTTACTTGTCCCTACTTCTGCTGTCGGCGTTCATTCACCTTCTAGGCAACATAGCTCAAGTTTTCTTTTCATCCTATCATTCTTAAACCTGACTCTAGCTTTAACAGAATAGCCCAACACAAAACACATGCTGATAATCTCTACTGGCACCCTGCCTCATCCTCCATCTTTAAGCTGTGTTTGATTCAGTTCTGAACTTCCTCAGACCTGCCTCTACCAAATGATCATCTGACCTAGCCCTGCAGCCATGAGCTTCCTGAAGCTCAGGAGTCCTCAACCAATTTCAGAACTATCTAGAGCCCTTCAGAAACTTGTCTTCACACCCCTATTCCCCAGGGCATCTTCTGTCAGGGCAGCCCTGCTTCCCTATGCCCTAATTCTAACACGGGAGACCACCTCAGTGAAGTGCTGCTAGCTCCTCAAGGGTTGATGACTCATTTGCCTCTGGAGACAGTGGCACTTACTCTAGGTCTTTGGTCCTTGCTTTTAACACAGCAGTAGACCCAGCTCTTTAGTTCCTTCTGTCCTTGTCCATAAGCATAACCCTTACCTTGGTGTTAGCCCATTAGCCTGGTCAACTCAGCCTATTAGACACTTAGCTTTGACAGCAGATTCTGACAAAAAGGGCTCACCCTAGGAGGACCCATCAGATGAGATTCTTGGCTCTGCTACTGCTGCAGTCCTGTTCCTCCCTCAAGAGACTATACAATACACAATATACAATGGGTCATGAGCCCAAATCTCCTGCTTCTAGGCCAAACCTCACTCATAACTCCAGTGATACCCTGAGGCATGTCACAGGAGAGCTGCTTGTCGGTGGCCTTTCCTGGGGCTGTTTTAATGACAAAGCATAGGCAGCCTTGGTGGGATTTGGCTCTCCTTACTTTGTCCAGCCCAGTTCCAGGAGTTTGTCTGGGAAGTCTGCTCTCCCTCTCCAGTCAATGCAGGGCACTCGGCTCGCCCAGAGACACAGCTCGGTGTCTGAGGAAGGTGGGATGAATAAATACACTGGGTTTTCCTCTTTTTGTCTCCACTGACTGTTGAATGACCTGTTGGAGGCCTAAAGTTGGGTGTGGCTCATCCCACCTGGCTCTGTAAATGTCTATTTAATGAATAACCTGAACAACCGTGATCGACTGTTGCTGGCTAGCCCTATTCCCGCTGTTTTATTAGTCTCTGAGTTGGTCATGTATTTCCAGCACTTGCCAATGAGTTCTTTTGGTTCTCTGTTGGTGCTCCCAACAATTAATTAGTAAGCACGTTACCCTCTGTGCTCTGCACGGTGATCTGGGATGTGCAGGAGGGGAGCCCATGTGGCAGGGGCTGCCTGGCCCCGCTGCAGGAGGGCTGCAAGCACAAGTCCTTGGCGATGCGTAGACACTTGGGGCCATGGATTTGGGCTTCAAGGAGCTGAGACGCTGAGCTTAAGCAGTTAGCTGAGCCCTTCCTCAGGAGACCTGCCACTTCTGAAAAAACCCCTGAGACCGTGCATCGGTGTTCATCCAGCATACGTTGAGCAGGAAGGGGTGGCAAGAGGAGGCCATGGAGAGATGCAGCAGTCTGAGGAAAACAAAACAAATGCACAAACTCTTTCTTGTTAGGAGCTGTCAGAAAAACACCTGGTGGAGAGCTGATTTCAGCTGCAGTGCTGTTACCTGATACCAGCTTGATATCATGGTGCCATCTTGGGTGGGGTCTTCCCAGAGAACAACTTTGTTACAAGAACATTAAAGCTGTAATAGCTGACTCAAACAATGCAAGCAAAGGGAAATAAAAGATGAGGATAAGAATGTAATTGTCATAATTAGGCAGGAGGAGAAAACTGAATAGCTGTGTTGGGGGGGAGCGGAGGCAGCAAAGCGCTGCTGGGCTACCTGCTGCAGGTGTTGAGCTGTAATGGCAAAGACTGACAAAAAAATCGAGTTGTGTAATTAATACCCTATGAATAATGCAAATAAGTGCCCTCACAGGTAGCTGAATAACATTTTGTTACAGGGATGCTGCATAAATCCACAATGTGCTTTTCTTTCCCAGCTGCC
>Ga0065711_1041017_pt1 | contig 16475 bp, 8 predicted proteins | sample Hoacrofraction12_FD_59098 | JGI IMG/M metagenome (GOLD analysis project Ga0065711, IMG submission 59098) | Hoatzin crop microbial communities from Cojedes, Venezuela - Epithelial fraction 12 v2 (version 2) | ecosystem: Host-associated > Birds > Digestive system > Esophagus > Crop | place... | reverse complement strand
CTTCTCTGGAGATATTCAAGACCCGCCTGGACAAGGTCCTGTGCAGCCTGCTGTAGGTGACCCTGCTTGGGCAGGGGGGTTGGACTAGATGACCCACAGAGGTCCCTTCCGACCCCTAATATTCTGTGATTCTGTGAATCCTAAGGACCAAAAATCTATTGCAAAACAAATCTGTTTTTCAGAAAAAACACTCTTAATGAACTGCTACCCAAAGGATAAGCTTGGTCACTTCACTTCCTAAAAGCTGACCCCCCACAGTGTAAATAATTACACTAGAGCCATTCTGAAAGAATTGAAAGATGCTTATTATCTGTAATTTTGAGATGCTAAAATTAAATCTTAATTATGCTCCAGAAAGTTACACTAAGACCCTCCACTGTTTGTTTCCTATTTTAAAAATAAAACCCAGAAAAATCTCATTTTATTGCACTCAGCGTCACCAAATGGTTTTGGCCATGTATACCACATTTTCAATCCATATGACAGTACACCATTTACTGCATAGTCAAGCAAAGCAGCACTAAAGCAGTTTTTTTACCGTTGCACCAATTGACTCCGTCTCATTCTCCTCCTTTGTAAGCAATGTACAAGTGATACAGAAAGTAACTCAGAAGTGAACACAGCAAGAGAAACTGCGTGTTAGCATTGTGCTAACCGAATGTACATTAACCAAAGGATACACTTATCATACCATTTGTCATGATATTTACAATAAACAAACGGAGTAGTTTGTAGTAATGTGTGATTTATATCACCTAAACAATTCCTCCTATTATTTTTTTCACTTGTGACTGATTAAATATTCATTACCATTCTGATACTCCCCTGCTTTTAGCCTTTCTCTGGAGAACTATTCTAAATATTTCTAAAGAAACGGTTATCTTAAAGGCTGAAGTTTTCATTAGGCTACTAATGGCTACAAGGAGTTCAAATATAGAGGTAGCTACTTGGTTCTGCACATTTTTGCTATTACTTTGTTATTTGTTGGGGTTCTTTGTTTTTAAACAGTGAGCCCATTCAAGTCCCATTCTGTCAAATGACAACTGAATGACACACTGAGACAGATGCAAAATTATACATTTCATCTGATTCTGGCTGTAAAGCACTGACATGTGGAACAGAGTGTTTCAAGTGAAAATTAACAGACAGACTTTACCTGCGGTTGATTTTCATCTGCTTTAGTTGCTAAAACACAGAAGTCTCCATAAGTTGTTATGGAAATCAAGCTCTTGACATATTTCACATACTTCTCATTGTTTTTTGTGTCCCAAAAGACTACACAGTGTTCTGGACGATCGGGTCGGGTATACGCATAAACAACTGTATTGGAGCAGTAACCCCACTGCCAAGAGAGACAATTTTGATAGAACCTATCAGAAATCATAAAAATTCAGTAATAAATTGTTCACACCTATGAGAGAAAGTGTTTATTTCATATACACAATCAGCATTCAATACTCTTTATCTGTGAAGTGATGAACTGATTTATTAGAAGCATGCAAATACAGCTCCAGTAATAAGGTATGTGCATAATATTAAATCGGCAAAAGAAGCCTTCCCATCATGCAGAATAACCTATCGCAATCAGAACTGGGGGATCAACCGCAAAATGTGCGAAGACCTCACTTCCCTTTTCTCCCCCTCCTTGTTCAGTGGGTACACAGAAATACCCACTGTGAGGATGGGCTTTGCCATGGACATGCTTGCTCTGTGACTATTGATTTGGAAACCCAAAGTTCATTTCCCAAGGGAAATACAGGAAATGCCTCAAACAGCGGCATCAATTCCTGAAGCAGACAAAAATCAGCAATTATATCAGAGCACTATAATAACTCACATCACCTCATCCATATTAGTAAATTGAGAAAAACCCTCCCTTCCTCCAGAAGAACGTAACTATTCATGTAACAAGTAGGAGAAAGGGCAAAAAAGCAAAAGAAATGGAATATCCAAACACTGCAAAAAACCATGAAGACGTATTTTATTGCATTCAACTGTTTTAAATTATAGAAATTAATAAAGCAAACCCTTTCTAACTCATCAGCATTAGAAAATAGTACGGAAAGGAGATGAAGCTGACAAAGAAATGAGATATAAAGGAAGTAACATAAGAATGATGATGCAACTGTAGAAAAACTAATAGAATTCTCTGCATCAGCATTTACTAGAGAGAGAGAAGAATGCTTGTTAAGAGAGCTCGCCAGAAAGGTTCCTGCACTCTACAGGGAAAGAAACCGAAACAATAAACTAAAGTTTCAGCAAAAGAACTTTTAGAACAGATCCATGAAATGAATAGCAATAAACCGTCAGAACCAAATGGTTTTCACTCAAGTAGAGTTCTGTGGGAATCCAAACACAATGCTGTGGAGCACAGCCAGAGGAACAGGAGCGGGCAGATGCAAAAAGCGTTATGATTCTGGGAATCACAGATCAGTAAATCCAGCTTTCGCACAAGGTAGAGATGTAAAATAAAGTAACATAATAAATAATGGAATTAGACGGACATGGATAAATACAACACACTGGACAGTCAACATATTTTTAGCCCTGGAAGTTGTACCTCATTCGTTTATTATTATCATTTATCATTATTATCTTTCAGACAGGCAACAGGCATGCGAATGAAGATGACTCAACTGATATGACCTATTTAGATTTTCAAGAAAATCAAGCTCATTTTGGATACAGGAAGAAAAATAAAAAGATTGGAATAAAGGTAGTTTTTGACCACCGAGAGCGCTACCCACAGGATCCTTCCCAGAGATGCAAACTGGAACTTACACTATTTTGAATACTGAAAATTTATACGAAAGGAGTAAGTTACAAGATAATAAGCCAGTAAACTGTAAATCATGTTTGTCAAATCTAAAACCGTTTTCAAGAAGTGGCAAAGGACCTGAGAATGCTGGATGATAAAGATATTAAGTGAAATCCAACATAGACCTGAACAAGGCAATACACACCAGAAGAAATATAACTAGAGCTATAGACTCTACATTAGTATTACAACTCCAAAAGTTTACCATGTAAACTATGAATAGCTTAAAAAAGATCATCTCAATTCATAGTTTTTACTGTTACATTAATTTAGAACCCCCTTTCTCTTATTATGGTAAAACTTGAAAAATACAGGAAACTGTATTATTCAGTAGATTGGTAACGTGATACTAACACTTCATCTCCACGTCATTAATTCCAATCCAGCCTAAGTCAATGACAGCTTTGAATCACTACCATTTAATGACTGTCACCTTTTAGAATATCTAATTCCTAAAAGGGAGTTACCGATATAATTGCAAAGAACACAGTGGTAGTAATGTGCATTATTTATTGAAGGACAACACATACCATTCACCATAAAAATATTTAACATTGAAACTGAGTATACTACCAACAGGATGAGCTTATTTGCTGCAGAAATAAATTAGTTTGAGCACATTTTTTTCCACTTTAAATATGCAAAAGGAAAAAAAAAAAAAGAAAAAAGACAAAAAGAGAGGTTACTCATGCAGTTTCTAAAACTAAGGTTTCAAGATATTACTCATGTGCAAACTGTGCCAGATCTTGAAATACACATGGTCTCACGGATACTGATAAGTTTGAAAAAAAGCAATAGGCGTGTGTTCCAGCTGTTACACATTTCCCAGAATAAACATTAGGTAGCATTTCCTGAAAGACTAGTTTCGAGCTCAAACTTCCAAAGTCTTTTCCAGCAGATTTACAACAAACTCTTTGAGATTGCTTTCTAGCAGATTTGTGTTTATAACTCCCTGACTAATGACTTTTCACAACCGAGTGGAACAATACATTTCCATATATCTGCAGCATGTCCTTCACATTACACTCTCTCTCTTTAATCACACTGGTTACACACTGATGATTAATGAACATATCCTATGCTGGGGGGGGAAAAAAAAGCATACAATACTGTATACTGGACAGTAATTGCTATTTTTTGTTAAACTGTAAATTTAAGTAAAATAGTCCTAACTCTTCAGACAAAAACACCATATAGTAGACAAGCTAAAAACATTATTTAGAATCAGCTGAATACACACTTGTGAAAAGTATATTGGGAATTGAAATGTAAGTAGGAAGTAAGCCTATCGGGTTGCATTCATTTCCACTGTTCAGGTTTCTACACAACTCTCCTGGTTCAAACTAATAATCCACCACCAAAAATATGACAGTAAAAGTAAGGCTCAAACAATTCCCATCATATCACTTAGACCACTCAATTTAACCAAACAGCAATGAAAACACTGGAGTCTTACCTCCATGTCAGCTTCAATTACTACGAAATTTAGAATCAAGCACAATTCTGCCAATATAAACAAAGCCTACATTTCCTTTTTACGAAAGCAGAATCACAAATTCATTATAAAAGCAATGGCTAAGTCATTCCGCCATCAAGACAGACACATTCCCATAGAACTTCAAGTCAGTAGTGTTGACAAAACAGCAATCCTAAGTATTGATACATATATTAGAGAAAGTTACTTTCTCAACCCACTCAGAAAGAAAATAAATAACAGGAAACTTACTAATACAGTGAAGTACCACATTACTACTTACCTTGTAATCTGGACGAATGTTTGCAAAATATATGTAAGAATCGACAGCTAGAGCAATTTTCAGTCCACTTCCCTCCCAAGACAAGGCAGATATCTGTTTGCCAGGAACTTTCAGCGTGCGCAAATGCTTGTTTAGAACAAGAAAAGAAAAACATTCTGAATTTATCATACAAAAATCACTCTAATATACATAAACAGTTTTGATAGTTGATAAAAGCCAAGCATAGATCATCTTTATAGTATCCCAAATTACAATACAGATGCAAACAAAAGGAGAGATATTTAACATGTATTCCGATGAAGTGTTGTTTTGCCTCAATTCTCTTTTTGTCAGAGAGAAAGAAAAAATAGGACTCAGTGACAGCTCAAACTTACAAAAATAAATAACAGATGGAGAATGACAGTATAAACATTTTTTCCTTTAGTTAGTTATGAACTTCATAATTTCAGTCGCTACTAAAATAAACACAACAGTAGTACTGATACCTGACATAGAATCACAGAGTGGTTTGTGTTGGAAGGGACCTTATTTATCATGTAGTTCCAACCCCCTCCCATAGGCAGGGACACCTTCTGCTAGACCAGGTTGCTCAAAGCCTCATCCAACCTGGCCTTGAACACTTCCAAATGCCTCAGAAGTTTCACTTATGCTGGAATTGCATTAGTTGATGTACAACACCCTTAACTACAGCTGATAGTTTAAAATATTAAAAACATATACCTAATCTACATCAAGAGCATACAATGAATCAGCTCAGAGGTACACAGTTTGCAGTGGGGCAATGAACATTTTCCTCTTCTCTATTCCCTTTCCAAAAGAAGTCTAACAAACACAGTTAGATGTCCATTTACAACTTAAGAGCTAGCAAAGAAATGCACTTTCCATCTTTTTTTTAAATGTTTATTTTGCTGTAGAATTTTAAGTTGAATTGAAGGAAACTATTGAAACAAATGTTTTCAAAAACTATAACCTTAGTCCCTCCAAACACTTGTTTGTGGGAAGCTTTTTGTTTGCAAATAGTATAGATGTACGTAATAAAAGATACATTGATGGACTATTTACTGTAAGATTTTTGAATAATCTTAGGCTTTTAAAAAATGCAACTTTTTACTAAGCAGAACACTGATACTTATGCTTAGATCTAACTTTCCTTTTGAGGGCATAACTTTGTGCCTAAATAAACTGTTATCAATTAACTTACACAGTTAGCACCCATTTTCATGCCTCTGATCAGATGCAAATACCAAGTCCAAATACCAGTCACTTACATTATTCACAGAAGATACTATCTTCCAAAAAGTTAAGTCTGTACCTGAACATCAGAACTAGTACAAAACAATGTTAAAATCTGAAGAATTTATTTCCAAACACTAGATATAAAATCTGGAACCTCTGTTTCAGTTAATCTGAAGGACATCAGCAACTAGAGACACAAAACCTTTGGTTCCATTTAATACTTTCAACTACAAAAACCCCTACAGATGATGTTGGATCTTAACCCCTTTCACTTGCACAGCTCACAGCTCCATCCTCACCACTTACCCTCAGGGCTGACAAGTACTTTCTCACGCTCTGATACCTAACACTAACTGATTTCCAGATATATTACTAGGAGGGAAAGTGAAATTACCTTGCAAGGCAAGAGTAGCACCATGAACAAAAACATACAGGAAAGCTGTTAAATGTTCAATAGTTGACAGACATCTTATAAAAAAGACAGGCAGTACGAAAAACATTTACAAAACGATATCCCTAACAGACAAATGAAGTCTAGAAACAGTTTACCTTTTCTGTGGTTTCTGAGCCATTGCTTTTACTGATACCAGATGCCGTTTTTTCAGTTTTACTGATACCATAGAAATCGAGGGGAGGATTCACTGCCTTATTTTGAACTCCTCATTGACAGATGCCTAGGTCTCTTAGACAGCCAGTGGAGAAAGACCAGTACTGCCACATTTGATACACAGATGTTAAATGAGCATCTTAACTGCTGCCTAAGCATTCCGAACCGCTTATTGACTACAGTCCGAACTCAGGTATCCGAATTAGGTGTTCAAAGCTAGACTCTATACATATCCCATTATCAAGTGTTTTGAGACGCACTCGGATTTTCACGTTGGCCACTAACTTGCTGTTCTAACAGAGTACCTGGTCCTGTGTCATCCTTCCAGATCCAGGTGGAGATCCTAGATACCCATATTAAACACACTAAACACCTGTATTTTGGCATCCAAATTACAACAGCAATGACCACATAGGCAAAACCTACTATGACAAAAGAACATTTAAGTTATATATTAAATATATTTACCTCACCAAACGGAGTATAGAATTGCACAATGTTTACATCTTGAGAAGTTGCTTTTAGGGAGCCTGCCACCGCCAATACACTTCCACAGTGGTTCCACTGAATGCATACCACATTCATACCAGTGTCAATCAAAACAGGATCTAGTTTTTAAGAAAGAAACGTTAAGAATATAAACACAAGTAGATGTTTTGGGTCAAGAGTAGCTCAGTAATTAGCACCCCACATTTTGTACCTACTGTGGTCATTCTCATCTCTCATTATCTGGCATCTTCCATTGTCATAACAGACAGCAAGACAAGGACAATCGGGTTCAATGTAGCCTTCTGTACCATGATACCAATGTATTCCAGCAATACTGAATGCTCCAGTTAAGTTCACCAAACAACTCAGTTTCATTTTCACCTAGACAAGATTGGTTAATTATTTAAAGTCACATACAACATGCTATTTAGAAGAACAGTTTATATCTCTGTTGATACCTTGCAGAAGACCAGATGTCTATACAATTTTTTTTTTGTCTCAAGAAAAATTTTCACATTTTCAAAACTTTAAGTTTGAAAAATTCCTCATTCAAAGCACGATCAGATATATGAAAACCTATATTTTAGCTACAAAGAAGTGCTTTAATGTTGGCATTCTTATTCTTTGAAAAGTAACTTCAAAACAAAGAAAACAAAATAAAAAACCCACCAGACACACACATGAGCACACACACAAGGAAGCCCACTGGAACCTTGCAAAAAATAAAAATAATTTTAAACTGTTCCTGGCCACAAGATTTTTGTTTTTTTTTCAAAAATAAACCTGCTGACAGCTTTTTCTTGATAAAAGTCTCTTGAATAATACATAAAAATAATTGGAAAAAATAAGTGTCCAATTTAGAACACCAATTAATATAAGTTTACTTTTGTAATAATTAGCCCTGTCCATATGGTAATACAGGCAAGGCCATTTTCTGAATAAGAGTGCACCTGGATCACTTCGAGGAGGAGGGCTACCACAGAACTTATGGAAGGGAGAGAAAGCACACAACTATGCATACTGTCGATAAAAGGTCGGGGGCGGGGGGGTGCAAAATCAACTTATTTAAAGAAATTCAGTAATTCACAGTACATGCTAGAAACACCATGACTCACACAGTGGGAAGAAAGAAAGATACAGTGAGGGATTAAAGAAAAGAAAATGGGAAGAGTAACAGATATTTTCTTAGGGAAGGGAAGGAAAAGGAGGGACGAGAAAATTCACCATAATAAGCATCTAGAAGTTAAGAAAATGGTTCCAAATACATTGCTCTCTTCAAATTCACCATTTGACTTCTGTTTAGCATTTTGTCATAGTCATATTCCAATATTGCAAATAAGTAGATAAAAATAAATAAATAAACCAAAGTTGTGGGAATGCAGCAATATTATAGTTACTTCCTTTCTTTTTTCTACTTATTACCAGGTTTTCTTTGAAGCATGTAACTTTCCTTATGTAATAAAGAATGACAGGAGCAACAGGAATGCAAATTGCTTTATTCTAAAAGCACACTAGTACTTCTACCATGAGATTTGTTTAATTTCATTAGTATCACCATATATGTTTTTACATTTTTAATAACTACTGCAAGGCAAAAAGGCAGTAGCTGATGTAATATTCATTTAGCTACCAAGAAATAAATATTTATATTAAAAAGCTGCAGCTGCATAAGTCTTGAATAAAAACTTTGCACACAAGACCTTGTCTGGTTCTCAGTACTGAGGGCCACCAACTAAACAAACGAAGATGAAATAATTTAAGAGGAAGTAAGTTTTATGCCTGTTGAAGTCAATACCTTTATGTTACCACCATAAACTTACAATAAAATTTCCCTGATTGTCATAAATGTGAATCTCTCCATTTGCCATTCCAAAGAGTAACACTTTGCTATCAGAGGACCAGGCCACGTGGCACAGGTGGGTACCCTTCAGGTCTTTTCCCCAGATGCGATTGCCTGTAACAGAACATTATTGTACTTAATAAACCTACCACAAAATTTAAAAAAGGATGCAATTTACCAACGTAAAAACTGAAACCACTAAAGGAAGTCAAAGCAGCAATTAGAAAGTAACTATTAATTGCATTTATGTAGAGAAACAGAGCCACTATGTACATAATACTAAAAACAAAAGCTATGTAACACCACAACAATTAGTAGAGCTTAAATTTTACCATCCACTGATCCAACAATCACAGCTCCATCTTCATATACAATACAAATCTTTTGTCCATCAGCATTCCAGCTCATACTTCGAACAACAGATTTATTTCTGTTGTTAATCATCTCTTCATACCAAGCACCTGTCAGTAGTGAACAAAAAAATGAGTTATACTTCTGATTTAATAATCCTCTAGCAGATTCAAGATACATGCTAATCACCGAATTCAAAGAGTAAAATTATTCTCAATTAAAAAGATATGCAAATAGGATAATAATGACATTTCTTAGCAATATGAATTCCTGAAGTTGTTAAAAAAAAACAACAAACATAAATAAAACACAATACAGACACACACAAAGTTTCTAAAAGTTACCAAGCAATCAAATTAGGTGTTCAGTGAAATGCAGAAACCTGAGAATGGTCTGCTTATAAGTAAACATGAGATAGCAGTTTACATATGACTTTGCAATGCAATACACAACAACAAGCTACAGAAGCAGTAAGTTTTGAAAGGAATTAATACCAAAAGTTGTCCTGCCCTTTCAGTAAAATCCTAGCAAGATTACGCTTAAGCATCCCCCAGACTACACAAACATAGTAATTGTGAAACCCAGGGTTCAGATGTGAGCTACTTATTTCCAAATGAGGAACCAGAGAGTGGAGCCAAAGCCTGAGAGGGGCCCTACAGGAAGAGATCTGTGCGTATGTAATTTCAAAACTGACAAGAATACACTAGGAAACATAAACGAAGGGAACAACCGTCTTTGATAGGAATACATATTAAGCATTTACTGGCTCTTTTCCAAAACTAAGAGATGATTTATGTGACAGTAACCACCACGTACCAGGCAGAAAGACTAATCAAGTGATATACTTTATTCCTGAAACCAGAAGCTGAGCTGAGATTTTATTTGTTTCCATTTTTCATTAAAAAAATCTCCAAAAGAAAAAGAAAACCCTTTCTTTCCCACATGTGTTGGAAAGTGGTTAATGTGACTAAGAGGTTTGCTGGCTTTCCAATGAATTTAAATGTACCAAAGTACATGTATGTGTGAAAAGGTCAAGAACAATAAAAGCCAATTACAGCAATACACTGATTAGTCATATTAGTTCACTGCCTTAATTAAACATTTCTGAACATAGTTTTTATGAAAGTATTTAATTGATGTTCTAAGCACGGTTGCTAAGTTCTTGTAGTCCTACCAGTATGTCTGTGCTTGATGCACTTTACAGAGTTATTTAAATATTATAATGATACCCAAAACAGAACCTACACAAAGAAGCACTGTTTCTTCTTTTTTTTTTCCCCCCTCAATATCCCATTTTCCTCCAAGGGAATAAAGTGACAGAGATAAGAAAATAAGAAATCTAGAGCAGTTTACCTAGCATACGGCTACGAACTGATACCGTCTCCTAAGGTAGCTCTGCAGGAGAAATGCCTTTTTATGTGTGACTACAATACAAAACTTGTAATACTTGTTCTGTTTTGTACAATACAGACAAGTATTACAATAAAAACTTGGAAATTGTTTTAAATCTATTCTGAGCTTTACAGTCTGCAAAATAAAACATCTGAAAAGAACTGTAAAAATTGCCGGAGTGGCGAGGGGGGGAGACTTCTCACAACACAGGATATTATCTTAACTCAAATTTGTCCTGTAGAATACCTTTATACAGCATCCACACAATGATGAGTCCATTTTGATCGCTGGTAGTCAGTTTTTGATACTGTTCATTCCATGTAACCACTTGTACAGAACCTAAAAAATTATACACTTTTTTTTATTTACACTATTTAAATAAGTTAATACAAACCACCACATCGAACTTAATGAACCTGGAGCTTTTCAGAAATTTGCACTGCTGACTTTGATTTACTTTCAGACATTCCTTCTATATCACTCGTTTCCTCTTTCAAAATTCTGCTAAATGGCTCCTTTTGCTTCTGCATTCACCCACTTGAGTAATATCCTCTCCAAATTCTGCACAGAATATTACTTCAATACGCAAAATCCAAATCATAGTTTGGTGGTTTCTGACCGCCTCTGACATCTTAGTCTGGGAAGCTGACAAAACTTTACTGTCATAAGAAGTTTTGGGGTTTTTTTCCTCTTAGTAGTTTGATCCTCAGTAGTGCTGCACTTTTAAAACAAAATCTCCCTCTACCAAAAAGAGCACTCCGCACACAATTCCTTCAGACCCTCAAGTCTCATGTGGGATCCTAATCATAAATATTTGACTCGACCTCGAACATCTTCAAACTGTTTCCAAGCAGCATCCTGTTTCATCAGTTCAACACTGGATATGAACTTGGCCACTTCAAGCATCATACTCTTTCATGCCCCCACCGCTAGTCATCCACTTCCTCTGGATCTTTTCCATTTTTCAGCATTTCAGTCATGAACTTCATCAACAGATGCCATCAAAGATAACCCGAATGTCAGGGATTTTTGAAGGTAACAGTAATCTGTTTCAGAATTGAAGACATTCATTCAAAACATCCACTAAATCAATCCCTCACAATTCATATTTTCGATCGTATTTAACCAGGCCTCTAAAACAACCTGACTGTTGACAGGTTTCAACTGCAAATCCTCATTAAAAAGACCGTTTCTTTAAATAATGTAAGGATTTTGGCATTCTCTTCATATCCATTGTCCAAGGATGATGAGCACGTAACATTTCTCACACAAGAGTTTAATTCATCCCTGTCTAATTTCCCTGCATTCAATGTTTACTTTCATACTTTCCTTCTCTAGCCTGTTTTCTAACCTCTCTAAATTTTGTCTGTAGACTATATTGCAGTCTACATATGTACACAGTCTGTAATTTGTCAATAAAGGGAAAACTAAGTTATATTTAAGACAGAGATCAGGTTTACTGAACTAACTTCAATTTCTGCAGAAGAAAATGTAAAACTACCAAAACATATAAGGAAATCTTATAGACACTATCAAAAAAAACCCAGACTCATCCACGTATGTGTTGCTAGAAAAAAATGCTTAATGTGGCTCTTAGTCTCATTTCTCATTTTAGCTTATTGTACAGAGTTTAAAACTTTATATATACAGTGCAAGAGAAAACTGTTCTCCTTTTTCTTTTTTAAAAAGGAAAAAAACACAGTAGAACCTCATTGTCTCTCTAACTCAGCAACTGCAGCATCAACTGCCCATCACTTTAGCTTTCCTCTTCTGCTATAAAGCATTCTTTATCTGACATCTACCAGGGCAGCATGTGAACAAATGTATGGGAGCAAATATATTCCAGGCCTATGCAACTGATTAAGACTTCCAGGTTAACCATGCTGAAGTCAGAGATAACAAATACCACACCAGCAGCACTGCATGATTTAAAAAAAAAAAAGGAAAAAAATCCCTCTAATACGACACACACATACAATAGCATCATCCACTTAAATAAAAATAAACAATTCCTTCTTAGGATAATGAACGGGGACCAAATAATTTGGAAGAAACAAAGCCTGAGGTAATACTAAACACAGGTTAGGCCATAATGCCAAAGTTCACAGACTTAACCTTGCAAAATCCATAAGCAAACTTTAAATCGTAACGGGAGGCAAGGCAGAGCTTGCTTTGTGCAGCACACATTCTGCGTCACAGATATCGTATCAGCCAAGAGAACTGAGGTAAGCCTAGATCACTTTAATTCTTAACCCAGTAATTCAGTCACAGATCATGAAAAGTTGATTGTAGGTCTTTCATCAGACAACTTAGCAAAATAGGTAGCCAAGCTGTTACAGACCTGAGTTGAACACTGACAATCTTTATTTCAGGCTTATAATAAGAAATTGTAAAAAAATTACTCTATCAACTTCGTCAAATCTTGTATTTCTTTTATTCTAATCCAAAGTACATTAAATGCTCAAAGACACTTACCACTATGACCTTCAAGAGTTTGATTCACAGAAAGATTGCTAGGAGCTGCAAGTCCCTTTATTTTTGCTTCATCTAAAAATAACAAAAATAAATGTAATGAAGCATACATTATTACTGTGTCTCTACCAGTACTGCAGCTCTAAAAGTATGTAAATTGTAACTGCAGGATGAATTTTCCTCCTCAGTTCAATGTGTTTGCTATTCACATCCATCATCCAAATTCATACACTCTTTATGATCTAGCAGTTTTTCAGCAAAATCAACAAAACAAACAAAAAAAGAACCACAACAACAAAAACCATAGCTATCACATTTTGTTACATTCAGAAAATGGTTTAGAAGAATCTGAGTATCGAGTTTCACTTTTCTTTGAATGTATTTATTTTAAAAAAATACACAGCTTTCTCTCTAAAATAATGAAAATGGTAGACAACATTAAAAAAAAAATTAAATAAGTTCCAAGATAAACTGCAAGCCTATACAAAAAGAACAGTAATGAAAGTATGCCCTGAAAAAAAAAAAAACCAGCACTGAAGAAAACTTCAGTCGATAACAGGTTGACAAAGTACCTGGGTGCCCTGTAAGACAAGCTGGAGGAAAACAGTGTTCAAAAGGAAGTGACAGCACATTCGATGTTTATGAAAATACGTTAACTACGTACAGATCTAAAACACATGCGATATTGTCAAGTAACTTGTGGAAAGTGTTATGCTTTCAGAATTCTAACGTGGTGGATTCTGTTGTTTGTTTTTTTTTTTTTTTAAAAAAAAAAAAAAGCAAAGGTCTCATTTACCTGTCTGTGTTTCTAATTTTAAAACTTTCAGTAATCCATTCTCTCCACCGCAGGCTATGAAACCTTGATCCTTATTCCAGGAAATACATCTTAATCGAACATTACCAGGAATTGTAATCTGAAAAAGAAATATTGTCTACCTCTACATAGTTCTAAAAATCATGTTTTATTTCAAAATACTCTATTTGAACGTATCAAAGACACCTATAATAGCACACAAGATAAATTTCTTTCTATCAACAGATCAGTACACGTACAAAGAGACAGAAGACAATCAGAATTACATGCACCAGTAAAACCGTGCAACGCAACACTCAAGAGGGAAACCTAACATAGGCAGTAAATAATAACAGCAGGGCATCTTCAAAGGCACGCAGAGAAGGTGCTAGGAGCAACAGGAGGACCACAGCGTGCACAGGGCTTGGCCACCAGCCGGTCTCCCGCCGAAGAGCCACGTCCAATCCCTCCCGGGGCAGCAGGGGCTTGGGAGACCGCTGAAGACCACAGAAACCCCAGGCCCAGGCCCGGGCCGCGGGGGAGCAGGCAGGACAGCGCAGGGCCGCACTCCGGGCAGGGACAGAGGTCCCCCAAGGGTCCCCTCAGCGCCCCGAGGCCTCCGCGCTCCCAATTCCCGGGGGGGGAAGCGGGAACTCCGCCTGTCCGCCCCCCGCCGCGCCCCAGGAGCACCTTCTTGCACAGGTAGATGAACATCCTGCAGAAGCGGGCGGCGGCCGAGGGGTCCCAACCCGCACCGCTCCCACGGCGGGCCCGGCACGGCCTCCCCGGTAACCGGGCCGCCCCGGTAACCGCGTCACCCTGGCTACCGCCGCCGGAAGTCCGCGCGGGGCGCGCGCCCCTCTCCTTCCGGGAGCGGGAGAAGAAAGACGCCATTCATTCGCTGCCGCCCGCCCTCTGGCACAGGCGCTCCCGCCCCTTTCGGGCGGAGCCAAGCTCTGGCCCCGCCCCCAGAGGCGACGGGTGAGGCGGCGGCGGTGGTTAGGCGCCGTCCCGCACTGCGCAGGCGCGTTAGCCGGCCGGGGCGGCGGAGGGGGTCGGCGCTTGGTTGTAGACGAAGGAAAATCCGAAAGCTTGTAAGTCCCGACGTGTTTGCACGCGGTGGTTTTAACGCGACTTAGATCAAGGCGTCCTCAGAGCTACCTCGGGGTCTCTGAGCTAACAGGTGGCCGCGGCTGAGGCTGCAGGCGCCGGAGGCCGTTCCCGTTCCCTCAGGAGGGGCTGGCGGCCTGCAGCCGGGTCGGGTCAGTGGCTGGCGTACGCGGGTCAGTAATGCCTTGGTTCCGTGGGTTACAGAGGGCGAGCAAGCCCCGGAGCGCTCGGACACCGAGCCGGGCAGAGGGCAGGGGGAAGGATCGAGCCTGGATCTGTGCCCGGGTGCGGGGGGCTTCAGGAGCTGCCTGGCTCTGCAGCAAGCTGTGCTGGACCCAGCTGCGAAGTAAATATTTTCCATACCAAAGCTGTTTTCTAGCTAATCGACAGAAAAGGGGAACTTGGGAGATGTACAGAAGGTGGTCTGTCCTATGTCTTCCGCATCCTGTGCTAGAAACTCGCCTGCTTGGTGCTGGAGAAGCACCGTGGCTCCCAGGGCATTCCCCTCGCTTTCGTGGCGGCTGAGCACTTCACCGCGCAGTAATTATCCACAACACAAACACTGAAATATAAGCAATTTGTTCAGTGTCAAAGGAGGGTCATGACAAAGCCAAGTTCTCAGACCTGTCTCTTGTCAAGTTTAGCGCATTCCCCTCTTCTCAGAGAGGCTCTCTGGAAATGCAGAGAAATAGAACCAGCCATGGGTTATCGTCACACCACTTACTGAAGTTACAAGAACATGCAACAGTGAGGAGCACTGGGCATCTACCTTTTTCACTGGTGCCAACTTAGAAGCACACACGTAAGACAGAACTATAAAGCAAAGCTGGCTAAACCCTTGTAAGCATTTTAGAGCTGAATAGAATAACTAAAGGTAATTTAGAAAATGCCTGTGATCAGGTAGCTGGACTAGATTATCGTTGTATGTCCCTTCCAACTGAAATATTCTGTTCTATGCAGGATAAAAATAATAGGACAAGGGGTAATGGCTTTAGACTGAAAGATGGTAGCTTTAGAGTAGATAAAAGGAAGAAATTCTTCACTATGAGGGTGGTGAGGCACTGGCACAGGTTGCCCAGCTAAGCTATGGATGCCCCCTCCCTGGCAGTGTTCAAGGCCAGTTTGGACGGGGCTTTGAGCAACCTGGTCTAGTGGAAGATGTCCCATGGCAGGGGGGTTGGAAGTAGGTGATCTTTAAGGTCCCTTCCAACCCAAACTGTTCTATGATTCTATGAAAATATAGTTTGTATTTTCAACCTTTTCGCCAGGAACTTAGTCAGCTCTATCCTTTGGCACGATTATTTTTTTATTTTTGGAGTTTTAAAATTTTTTTATACATTGTTTTTAGCCTCTTTACAGGCTTGCCTAATATATCATACAGAGGTAAGGCAGTGAAATTTAATGACCTGTGACAAACACAAGGTCAATTTGGATGATATATAGGTCTTGTCTGACCCTGAACTTCCAACTGAGGAGTTGGACTCGATCTGTGGGTTAGAATTAAGGGACAGGCTCACACGGGTGACATTACGGTGGGTGTATACTACAGGCCACCTGACCAGGAGGAGGAGGTTGATGAGGCCTTCTACAGGCAGCTGCAAGCAGCCTCA
>Ga0065711_1041016_pt1 | contig 16475 bp, 8 predicted proteins | sample Hoacrofraction12_FD_59098 | JGI IMG/M metagenome (GOLD analysis project Ga0065711, IMG submission 59098) | Hoatzin crop microbial communities from Cojedes, Venezuela - Epithelial fraction 12 v2 (version 2) | ecosystem: Host-associated > Birds > Digestive system > Esophagus > Crop | place... | reverse complement strand
CCCCCCCCGCTGAATTATTCTGCTGATGTGAACACTAAAGCAGAGTGAAAGCGTGCTTGGGTATTAAAAAACTCTTAAGTTACATGGTGAGAAAAGGCCCATGGAAATCCCTAAGTCACACTGGAAATTTTCTGTAGAAATCACCTGTCTTCCTTCCCACATAATACATTAACCATTGTTAGCTTTTCTTTGTTTCCCAAGAAGTAACATTGGTCTTGTGTAATCAGCATAGTTAGAAGACAAGTGAAGTAAATGTCAATTAATAATAAAAAAAAAATAATAGAGAAAGGCAGTTGAGCTATTTCTTATTTCCACCTTTTATGTTCTCTATCAAGCTCACTTCATTCTCTCTTTAGACTGTGTTCCCACACAGACTAGGTATGCATGTGCAGTGAATGAGAAGTATCGCACTGGCAATACAGATAAAGACTGGAGGAACACAACCATGGCTATAAATATATCTGGCTTTGCAAAAACTTTCATTCTTAAAGGACATAAGGACAAAAATAAAAAGCTGTAATGGACATAAAGCTAAACTGGACTTTGCATACATCTAGTTAAAAATATATATACATGCAATAGCTGAATAGCTGAAATTCCCAGTCAACAAAGTTTTTTGCTTTTCCAGTGGGTTATTTTGTAGTATATTACAGTTACAAATTACAACACTCTTTCTCTGTTCTTATCATTATATATATTTGGCTATTCTCTCTGTTAATGCAGGAACTCTATTGTTTTCTGTAGAGAAACATGAACCTTCTTAATTATTGATACTTACCTTAACCTTCAGTGGACAAAGTGTGAAAAATCATTAATTTCTCTGTAGTTGAAAATAATTATATTTTGCTTCTAGTTTCATACCACATACCACAACTAATTAGATAAAACAAACAATTCAATTACAAACTAATATCTTGATTTTATGAGTGCTAACTGTTGCTTTATTAGGAATTCAGAGTAATTAGACTGCAGCTTAATATGTGAACAACAATTTAACAACAAAATACAGGTGATCAGAGAAAACCACTTCGTTCTTCCATAAACCTCTGCAAAATGCACAGATATGAATCATGCACTGGTTTAGACATTTTTCAGTATGGGCAACTGAAAGAAATAGAAGTTCATGACTGACCACTAGCAAACTTTACAACTATTTGCTTCCATGGCCAATTTTTGGGACAGAAACACTCACGTATGAGTGCTGATTTAGGCATGCACATGTGCAATGATAGGATTAAGTATCTCAAAAGCAGAACCATCACTATTCTGCAGATCAGTGCTGTCTTAATTTTGAGAGAGCATTTGAAATAAGGTGTACATAAATACCATGAAAGCCCAATTACTACATCTTTTCCTTGTTATTTAGTGTTATTTTCACTTATTAACTCAATAGCAAACCCTCTGTCATGACACACTGTCACTACAAAACTGTTTCTTTTTGATGACTAAATAATTTATAACGTAAAAATTTAGTCAAGGTTAATAACCAAAGAGTGCTTTGATCATGTGCATGTGTAGCTAGCCACTTCAAATAAACATTTTGCCCAGAGGTTCTGCTGATTGTGTACACTGGAACTGTATTTAAAACCTGGGGGAAAATATCGAGAAGATGAGCTGCACTGGGGAGCAATCTCTCTGCTTGCTGAGCACAGCAATGTGCAGCTGGTGAGCACAGGCTCCCTCAGAAGATGTCACAGCCGTCAATAAGAATCAGAACTGTGACTTCAGGAGCAGAAAGGAAATAACACAGCCTCTAAATTACCAAAGACCGTTTTTTAACATTGCAGCTGCTGCCTAACTGGTAGTCCTCTGCCAGTTTCTGTTTTAAAGTGACAAAATTGCTTACTGCTCATATTAATTTTCGCTGTGTTCAAAGCTGTGTGAGAACTTTTCATAAGTCAAAGAAGAGATCTCATCTACCTCGTCGGACTTTTCAGTTCGTGTGCATTAACAGGAATAAATGCTAAAGACACACGAAATAGCTGGTTCTTCTGTTTTCCCCATACACGTGAAACTCAGTTTAAAAATAGGAGTGCCTCACCATCTGAGAGTAAGTTTGACTTTAGTATGCATAACTGTTAAAGTACTAAAATTCAGTTCTGCTTTCCGAATACTACTGTCTTTTTCAAATGAGTGAGTTAGTGAGGCATGCAGGAAATACAGGGTATAGCTCTAAACTTTTAGCTTTTTTAGTAATCCCCATATTTACTCTGTTATTTCACAACTTACTGCTTATTTTGCAACAAAAATACAGTGGTGCACAAAATTAAGCAGAATAGTACTCATACTAGAGCTTCTCACAGATTTAAGAGATAGGAAACTGTGTTCTCTTAGATAGTTCTTTGCTTCATTTCGTGTTTCATGTTTTGTCATCACCATATTATTCCCCCAAGATCAGTAATACCAGTGAATAAACTCCATTCCTGGCCCGTGATGCAGAACTGGATGTGCAGCAGAAGTAGTGACAAACACTGTGAAGCTGGGAAGGGGAAGTGCATGGTGCATGAGTGTATGTGAGGGATGACCACATGCCCTCCACACAATGAAGACTGTCCGCCAGGAGATGGCTGAGGCGGAGATGGTCAGTGCACCCATGAATACTTGCATCCACTGATGGAGTCCCAAAATCCCACATGCACATGGGTAACAGTCCATTGCAGACCAGATGCTGCAGTTTTGGCTGCTATGAGGAGTTAAAATCCACCCCTTTCTAACTGCTACAGGCTCTCCCTCTCCATATTTTGCATCTACCTTAGTGGTGACAAACCTATAGCTAATAAAAGTGCTGGGATTGTGTCATAATGTTGAGTACAGAGCTCTGCTGGTGGTGATCTGAGTTCCCAAATCTGTGACGTCGATATAGCAAAGATACCCTGAAACTTAACTGTGGGCCTTGCTTGACACCAGCTCAGCAAGAAGCCGTGGGACTTTTGAGTAGATGTTGTCACCTCCCTTCCTAATATTCCTAGAGTTTTCCCTTGCTTTAACATGTATCCAGCTAATGTTTTAATGCTGTAAGCCATATGAGTTTTGGGCACACAGTTGGTAAATCAAGAGAATTGGTCAATCTAATTTAATTTAGCACAGTTTATCAGAGGGCAGATGAGCTAAGCATGTAAACAGAAGTAGGAATGGGATCCACATTATAAAAAAAAAAAAAAAAAACCCACAAGCAATAAAAAGAAACAGTAAAAATAGAAAAGAACAGTTTGTGGAACATCGTGAATAACACTGGACGTGTTTAAGAGTACGGGTGCTCTTTTGTTGTGCACAAACACACATACACACATACTGTTGCCTCACTGCTGCTGACTTCCAGATACAGAGTTGAATTTTGCTGCCCACATAAGAACATAATCTAACATGTAATAGAAGAAGTGTTCTATACAGCTAGACAGATGTATAAGTGTGGAAGAGTGCACTTCACAATGAAGGCTGAACATACACATTTTGCATGCTTACTCCACCCCTTACCCTGAGCTACCCAAATGATAAACTACTCTGTGAGTGCTCCCATCTTTCTATTGTCAATCCTTTACAAGTATTGGTAGCTGTGATATAATTCATGCTAGATACCAAAAGAAAAGATTTTCACTTTGACAACAGGGTAAATAATTGTTAGCAGACAGAATGGGAACAAAAGATGACAAAGGATTACTGCAATATGGCACACAGTAGGAACAAAGGATTATTCATAACCTTCAGTGCTGGAATGACAGGAAGCAATAGATTTCACCACGAAAGACTGAACATGCTCTTTTACAATGAAATTCCTCTTTCACAGACCCTTTCCTGCTTTATACATTCCACAGGCTGCTTGCATTAATCACAATAAAAGGCATATTTTGGAAGGAAAATTCCATGAGTCATCCTCTTTGTCACAGAATTCCATAAATAAACAACCTTCTAAAAAATAATTTGTATTGTTTTCCTGGTGTTCAGTTCTGGGAAAAGTGCACCTAAATGAACTAACAAGAGCACACAGCATCTCTGTAATCTGGTAAACCAGCAATCTACAGCCTTTTTTTGTTTGTTTGTTTCTTTCTTCCTTCCTCCACCCTTTGTCCTTATTAGTACGCAAAGCAAGCCAAAGGAGGGAATTTCTTGTTCCCTTGTTCACTACCTAGGGAGCTATTCTGTTGCAGTTCTATTTATAGATTCGCTTCCAACTGCAGTGGGGAACTCACCATTTGCTGTTCAGCATTGTATGCTCAGCTAGCCTCCTGGGAACACAGCATTTTCATAAATTCTATGAATGGCACCAAGGCTGCTTCTAATATTCCATCTGCCTTTCTGTTTTACAAGTAAAATCTTATCCTACCATCATTTTCTAAGTTAAAACAATGTCCTCACTGATTTCATAACGTAAATGCAAAGGAGGCAAATGAGCTTGCTTCTGTGTAAAGATTTTTATGCAGTTTTTTGATAACACTGTGTATTAAAGCCTTGCAGAATAACTGCCCCTGAAATACTGAAGCACAAGTTAAGGAACGTGATAATAAATTTATTCATTAAAAAAGATGACTCATTTGATATGTTATCATCACCTGGCATAATATCACCATACAGAAAATGATACATAGATCTTTATTTGTGTTATAAATGGCAAGCTCTGTTCTTGGATGCAGCTGCTCATTTGATGCTGCTGCAGTAAATGCCAGACACCGTGTGCTACTACAGTGAACAACTTTAGTTATTTGCCTTTTTCTCTTTGCTGTCTGTGTACTACTCCAGCCTCACAGAGGGATCTGAACTGGACACTTAGAGGCCAAGGGTGACTTCCCTCAGAGCAATCAAGTTCAGGCTGCCATAAACATGGTGCACAAAACGCAGCACAGTGGGGAAAATGTCACGTATCAAAAAGACGGGTGAGAATAGGTCCACAAACTTCCTATAATAAAGGGGATCTGGCACTGCAGAGTAGCCCACCAACAAATCTGTGGAAAATGTCCCCAGGTAGAGCTGATTTCGACTTGCCTCAGTTCTTGTGGCATCAGTTTTCTCTTTGCTGCTTCTGCTCCTCAAAGACCTTTTTGTACACTGCATGTTGCATCACAGGGCAGTGAAAGATGCTGGCGACGAAGTGCTGGGCAACAGCACTTGCAGGGGTAGATGACATGAGACTCCACTGCTCCTGTGTGTGGCAAACAAAATGCAAAATCACACTTTCAAAGCGCAGACAGAGGAACCCTGCAAATCACCTTATATTTTGGAGGAATTTTTGTTATGGCTCTTGAGGTGCATTAAACAAGTTCGTGCTTAAACACAGAATAATTAGTGGACAATGCACTGGGCAGAGTCCTACTACCATAAGCGATTCTGCAAGGAGTTTGCATAGACGCATCACAAGCCAATTTCTTATATACACTTGCATCAGCACCAATCGTCAGCCCAAGCCTTGGTTCTGTGCCCCACTCCAGCTCTGCTGCCCAGTGGTGACCTCAGAGCGCTCCCATTCCAGGATGGCTACAAGACAAAACTGGGGTTGTTTCTTACCTCATCACCAAGTGAAAGTTCACTCCCTTACAGGGAGTTCTTCTGTCTCTGGCATCCCTGTCTCCAGCCAGTTTGACCGCTTCTTGCAAGTGGGCCTTCTGGCCCTCCATGCGAGGTGACGTCTTGGTCACAAATCACTGCTGAGCAGTTAGAATTTGAATTTCCCTTTCACATCTTTTAAGGTACACATTATCCTCTCTTTTCTTCAGCTGTGGGCATGAGACCAGTAGCCTGCTCTTGCTGCAGACAGCAGCAACATTTGCAGGGTGGGAGCAGGAGCTCTGGAAGGCATGTGGCAGCAGACACAGCCCAGAGGAGGCATGCAGCTTACAATCAGGACTCTCCTGTTGAAAATAAGCTTGCCATGGGGCACCATAAGAAGCACTAGAGGGAAATCTTACACCCCCACACCACCTCCTCCTTTTAGAGGAGGGCCACATTCAGCCCTTCATGCTGATACACAGAGCATCACTGAGGAAAGGTACACACCTCGAAGTATGAAAAATTTCTATTTAAAAGAAAAGTAGTAATAAAGAAGTTTTAACTTGCATGCCAGCAAAACATGTAGGTTTTTACTGCGTACCGATAAGCACCAAGGGCATTTGCACCAATAGTCTGCTGGCACAGTTGAAGTGAAAATTACACAGTAATTACCTAGCCCTTCCATTTGTCTTTCTACTTGTCTAATCTATGGGGAAAAAAGCAAGGAACACTTACAAACTGTCCAATTTGGTTCACTACAATATTCAAAATTACCTTTCTGCCACTGATCACTGTTATTTGTAAGCAACAAAGGTGGACCCCTTTGCACATGTACCTATGCTAGCATCTCTGAATTACCAGAGAGAATTGAATTGTAATTGTGACCGGATTTACACTCTGCATTCCTGTTTTCCAATTTCAGCGCAGTCCAGCATTTGGACACTGGGTCAAGAGCTCAGTTGTGCTTCCACTGATTGCACCAGGAGCAGAAGCTGCTTCCTGAAAATTCAATCTCATTTTTTTAATGCCAGGTACTATCCACAAGCACTAAAAGGTAGAATAAAGCCCTTGTTATCAAAAATAAAACTGCAACAACTAACTCGCTGGCCAAAACCAAAGAATTGTATTGAGAAATAAGAAATAAAGAAGTGAGAATTTTATAAGATCTAAAAATTATATATGTTACCATTACTTCTTTTTTGCTTTCTGTAACAGAAGGACATAGAACCGCTTTAGCTGAGAAAGAAATAATACTTCCCAAGCATGGAATAGTGATGAAACCACAAGTGGTGCCATTGTATAATAGGAAGAATCATTACCATGTAACACGGTGTCTTTGATGAACTCTTTACAGGGAAATGAAATCTAAGTATTCTTTTTAATAATTTGTATCCAATGGAAAATTCAGCCTTTGTATTGGATACCATATTATTATAATTAATACAGAAAAGGGGTAGATCATGTGATAGGCTGTGTATGTCAGAACAACTCCAACATGCTTTTAAATATTGAAAATATGAACAATATAGAGTACAAAACTCAATAGATGATGATGTTACCACATCTGAGCATTGCGTTATGTTTCATTCATAATTTTTCATACACCGAGGCTTTTATGTCCATAAGCATCCTGCAAATGGCAAAGTAGCCTTCTATTTCATGCACTTCATTTGTTGTAATAGAACTGGAAAGAAAAAGAGAAGATATAAGTACTAATTTATGGGTTTTAACTAGGAGTTCAATCAGAAAAAGTACATCCCCTTACATGTTCACCAGTGTTATCCTTCTCCTTGTCACTCCATGCTGAAGTTTGCATTTGAATTCAGCAAGGAATCATGACATGCTGGAAAATGAAACGAAGCACAGTACCATGGTTAGAGGGACAGCAAAAGACTTGAGAGACCATCTTCTTACTGTGATATGTATTTCCAGTATGTCCCTGGGTCTTTAGCTTTTCTGATAATATTCTCATGTTCTCTCAGCTTTGAAAACAAACTCACAGGTTACCCATAGCACCTGTTGCATGGGTCTCCCCCTGCCTGCAGTGCAGAACATGCTGCCATAGCCAGATCACTTGACGTCCTGCGCAGACAAAGCCTGCAGGAGATAACCCAGAGCCTGCTGACAATGCTGTAAGCTTATATCCCTGTTCACAGAAGGGTCAGCCTTAGCCCCAGGTGAGCAGCACCAGATCTGCAACTGCTGAGGCTGTGGGTGCTCATTCCTGACCAAGGTGCTTGTTTGCTTGTCTACTAACAGCACATAGATGAAGGAGAGAGTGAAAGCCTGAGCCTCAAAGGCTCAAGGTGGGCTCTCCATTTCTAGGCAAACACTTGGGGTATCAAAGATGGAAACTGCTCTGCCTTGTCAGAGGGACTCAGGAGGAAGAGTGCGAGAAGGAGCACAGTGCTCCTAGTCACAGACAGACAAAACGGAAAGCAAGATGAAACAGTATGTTCCCGTGCTGAAAGGGATGAGTAACACCAAAAAGATGGATTAAAAGTGAAAATGCAAAAAAAATAGCCTATCTTCTCTCCCAACATTTTCCACATTTAAAGATACGTAATTGCAATGCACGGTTAGTGAAAGCATTCAGACTGGCGCTGGCTCAGGAGTAAAGACGATTTACAGCCCTACAGTGCTCCATGTAATAGTGAGAGGAAATGGGCAAGTGTCTTCAGTGGATAATGGCTCTGCATTTTCCAACCCTTTTAATTTCACCAACGCAAATATTCTGGCTCCTAGATGCATTTTAAAAGTAATTGGATGCATTTTCCCACTACTGTTAGTTGCTTAAAATGTTTCCTTCTTCGTCCACCCACAGGAAAGTACTAAAAGAGGGGGCAGAGGAGTTCTGTCCATGCAGTATTAGAGAAGAAATTGAACTCTGTTTTTCTGGAAGCTTAGGATTTCTCAAAATCTGTTCAGACTGAAGCCATTCCATATAGTTAATAGCAGCTAGGAACTGGAAGCACACCAGTTAATTTGCAAAAATAATTATGAATTAATTAACACAGCCTAAAGCAACAAATACAAACCTGAAAAGCTGTCTACAGTACTTAAGTCATGGTTAAGCACTAGAAAAGTTTGCCCAGAGATGTACTGCCACATTCACCCTTGGAGAGATTTTCAGAACTCAGCTGGACCTGGTCTTTTGCAAGCTGAGAGCTCTTTGAAGTCGTCTGTCTTCTGAACAAGGGGTCAGACTCCACAACCAACACCTAAGTTAATTTTTTGTATAATTGCATTTTAATAAAATTTAAATTATAATATATTTATGCATGGAATCAAGACAGAAAGCCAAAGCAACAGATTATTTTTTCCCAGAAGAAAACTTTTTGCACACCATGAAAGTAGAAAGAAAATAGTTCATGTGAAGTACACAGTGGTGTCAAACTTTTATGCTGCAAAATGAATGATGATTGATAAGGACTGAAAAACACATCAAGGATCTTTGATTAATTTACACAGAGCATTACTTTCACAGACATGTAAATTAGCAGCATGTATATAAATGATACATAATAATGCACTAACAACATTTCTTTTGTACTGCTTCACATTACCCTATTATGAAAATTTTAGTAAAACAGAACAACTTTAGAAGTAAACTTATCCCTCCCCTCATTGTCCCTCCCTACTTCACACGGCAGTGCAGTTCCACTGACACTCAAAAAATTGCTTTCTGGTTTACACTTGAGTAACTAGAAGTAACTTAACTAGAAGTAAAATTAACTTATAGTTACTTCACTAGAAGAAATGGTCTTCAAGAATATGACATAATAGAAAAGGAAGAATGCAAAATTTTGAACGTAGGCGTGAATAAATGACTATGTAATTACATGAAACACAGGTCCAGCACTGCAGGAAAAAAAACCATAAAAGTTGAGTATGTGTCAAAAAACATTCTGGGAGGTATAGACAAAGTCTAATCTGCATGACATATGAAACAATCCTTTCATTCCACTCAGTGTTAGTAAGGCCTCTTGGTAGGCTGTGCATGAACAGAGAAACTCCAGAGAATAGTGAAAGTAGTATAAAAATCTAGAAAACATGACCCCTGAGAAAGATCAAATGAATTGGCATTGTTCAGATGGACAGAAATAGATTGAGAACATGTTGTTAACTGACAATTAGTTGTCCTTTTATCAGTGTAATCATGATAATTAATTTACAACAGCTAAAGAAATTGCTGAACATTTCTACAAGTGAGGAATATTCTCAAGCACAAAGAGGCTTGCAAGGCACATGGGGTGTGTTCTTTTGGAGACAGATGGTAACAAAATTAGTATGAGTTGCATTGTCTCAAATGTTACAGAAATATTGTTATTCATGCTTTTCATTTTTGGTTGTCCAAAATTGGAACGATAGCATTAAAAATCTGCAGATGTGGGTTTATTATATACCTAACTCTGCAGGTGAATTTCAGAACAAAAATACGTGGGTACCAAGAAGGAGAGGCAGAGATCTCTGATAAACTCTTTACTCACTTTCTTATGGGCTGCACTGTTAACTCTGTATAGCCTAAGGTAACATTAACATTGAACTGAAGGCATTTTCTGTATTCCTTCAAAGGAGATGTGAATAAAATCTAAGTTCCCACAAAGAAGATATTCTAGAAACTTCCCTTTTTCTAATGAAGCCTTATTTTAAAGAGCATAAAGAGCAGGTCTGTAACAAAGGAATATTTTCAGACTTACAGTTTAATAAGAGATGGTGCGAGAATGCAAATAAAATAAACTTTGGTACAGAAAGCATGAGCATCCAGATTTCTACACAGTAAAAAAACACCAACAGTCTTATAAAGTCAGGCTTTTTGGCTTATCTGTTCATGAATTTAGTTTGCTCTTTCAATCTGCATTCTGTAGAGAAAGGAAAAAACACCTAAATAATCTTCTCCTGTGTATAGGACAAATAATTTAGGAACAAGTATATTAAGCTGGCAGATTATCTGGTGACCACAAACCTATCTGGAGAAGAAGTAATTAAAATAATATTTTCTTGAGGGTGTAATTTCTGCAGCTATTCTTTGACACTAAACTAAGCACCTACCAAATAAAATGAAATCAAAAGACTTAGGGAAATCCGCCAACCTCCGAGTACTTTCATCTTTAAGCTTATTTGTTCTCTATTTCTCCTCAAATTTCAGTGCTATACAGCAAAAATGTTGTGGCATATTTTAATTATACAGCTGTAACTAGAATTCCAGTCTGAACTTTTCCATATCAAGAGAGGATTGTTTAGATTAGATCCCGAATTCCTTACCAACCCCTTTAGTACTAGCACAAATATTGGCGGTTTTTGAATGACAGACAGAACTTTCAATTACTGTATCTAGTGCTTTTTTTATGCAGGGATCTCTAAGCATATCACCGTTTTTAATGAATTAATGTATGCACTTCACCTGAGGGGGAGATTTATGTGAATCACCTCATACAGGCTTTAGAAAAAAACATTTTCTCATTTGAAATAAGACATCAATGAAATATAGCACATCTACTCAGGACAAAATTAAAGCCAAGTACTTCACCTCTTTTAAACTGAAAGGGTATGGTAAAATGAGCAAAGATCTTGATCAAAGCATGATAGTTAACCCCCATATTTTGCATGATACGTGGCATTGAGCTTTGTTAGAAGTTCAGTGTTAGGCCAACAGCAAAGTTCTCCTGACTTGAATGGAGTCAGGATTTAATCCTGACTTTTACAATGGATCCAGAGAACTATTTTATTCCCAAACATGCAACTTCTATTTGACTTTCAAGAGTTACTTGATTTTCTTCACGAGGCAAAGGAAAGAGCACCAAACCAGATCATATAGAATAGCTACTTCTTAGACAGTTCATTGTTAAAGGTTTTCAGGATATTACATAATGTACTATTTTATTAACTGTAGCAAAAGATCATCCAAAAGAAAGGAACAAATATAAGTGACTCAAAGCTCCCAAAAGGAGTGCCTTACCTTTAAAGAAGATTAGGTGTGGAGAGATTTTTCAGAGACCAAATACATATCACAGAAATGAAAATTGTTCTCACACTTCCTCTGTTGGTTCTTTCAGTTCTTACCCTCTAATGGAAATAGATTAAGAGGCTGATACTATGAACTGTGCAAGCTTGCCGAATGTCTGTGGAGGACTGCCTTATGTGAAAGCTTTGAACAAACTCTACATTCAAAGAATTCTGATGCTTTATTTCAAGCCTAACTCCAGAAGCAATGGGAAAGAGGAGAAAGGTCAATTTGATTCAGTCTCAGACTTCCAACTAATTTCCACCGAGCTCTGAAACCCAGAGCAGATTCAACCCCAGCACTCCTCTCTGAACCACAGTGCTTGCACAGACATGGACCCAATCTGCATTTATATAAGCAAACCAAAAGTCAGTCTGCACACATAGCTGCATCTTCTGAAGTGTGTAAGGTACCATTACATAGCAAACGTAGGCTTATTTTTTCCCAGAATGTCCTTACAGCAGTATTACAGAAGTACTTGCACTAAAGATTCCCATAAATGTGCTGAATCAATACTAAGTTTTAAAACATCGCCGCCTTCACTACATGAAAACATCAAAATTCTACCAAAATCTCTTAACAGACAAACAGTGTGAAGCAGAAAAACACAGGAAAGTCTTACCATCACTAAACAGCAAAAAAATCCTGTTTTTCTGAGACAATCGGAACAGAAAATATGTTAAATAAAAATGGCATTTTGTTACAAATATCCTGCTGATAAAAACTTTACATTTCAGTGAAGCAGGACAGCAACTACCTATGAAAACCATATATGCTTTTGTTCCAAGCCAGATTCAGTGAGGACTAAGGTTGCTATGGTTTGGAATTCAGCACATTTCAAAAATCGCAGTGTGGTTCAGTTCCACCTGAAGAAAAATAATACATTAGTTTCAGATCCGTATTTTAGTTCATTATGCCTATGACTGGTCAGACAGGACAGATCCAAAATGGCATCTGTCCCTCAGAAGACATGAATGGCACCAAAGTATCAAACTATGGACTCTGATGATATGCAGGACCAGAAACGAATTGTTCTGCTTAATCCTCACTTAGTCTGTTCTTGGAAAAAATACAGAAGAACTTCCTTGGAGATCACCACCATTTGCCTTGAAAGATTTTACACTTTTACACAGTAAACCTCTGGGCTTCGCAACGCTGTGCTGCACAGAGAGGTATTTTGAAAACTATATGCAGAGGAAATTGTAAGGCAGGAAACCTTAAACCTGGAGGAAATTTACTCTTAGAAAGCACCATTAAACTGTACAGACACTAGTCTCTAGCACACCAGCCCATCAGATAATCCCATGAATGTGTTGTGTACCTCAGGACACTGGAGTGTTTTTGACCCAGTCCTCCTTTTCCAGGAACACTGTTTTGCCTAGGGATCATCATCTGCCAAACATCTTCCAGGCATCTTAACAAGTTCCAACCACCTGAATATGTTTGGCATTCCCAGGTGTCCAGGATGGGTCCTGTTTAAATAGACTTTTTCAGATAAGAATCTCAAATGCTTTCTAGCTATCAGTTCAGCCTCATACTACCTTTAAAGCACATTGAGCACTTAAGAGAGTGAACCGCAGGCAGAGGAACTCAACAGCACAGAAGTCCTTACCTGCCTGAGCTGTGCACTCTGTCCTCTGTGACTGTGGCATGGACAGGAGACATTAGGAACTGGGACAGGCTACACTTGATGCTGCTCTAAATCCTGAACAGAACTGACCTTGTCCTAGGACAGCTCTGGAAGGAGCAAAGCAAGCACACAAGGACACTGCTGTCATCTCTGTTGGATGCTCTGCGTTCTGTCCTGAGCAAAAAACCTGCATGTAGTATTCAGTGAATAAGGCTTTGGTCTAATCAGTAGATGCACCTTCTTCCTGTCAGATACCCAAGGTGAAAATTTCACTATGTCAGCACTCTGATTCCAGCCCTTTTCTTTTGGAAATGAAGAATAAACTCTGTATCTTAATATTCAACAGTAGCAAGGAGTCAAACACACAAATTACAATTTCGATGAAAACAGGAGAATGATGTAATTTGTTGTGTAACCTTTAAAAAACACATGAATAGAAGCAGGATATAAATAATCAGAGATGACTGATAGGGCGCATGGGAGTTTTTTGTTCCAGTCAGTTGTTTCATGGCCAAAAAAAAAGTACAGATCCTGTCACTCATGGCTTTTGTCTTCTGCAACACTGGGAACTGTGATTACCTGGTTGGTACTGCAACTCAGTACTGTTCTTGTTTGCTCTGCAAGATTATGAAGGAAAAAACCTTCAAAGGAGATACCTTCTGTAATCATTTACAAAGACAAGTTGTGCAACCAGATGTTTTGCACTTCATACGGTGCAATGGTTGCTGGCACTTCATTTGCTACCACTGTCTCCTGTTAATGCAGTCTTCACTTCGTGCCTTCTAAGGCAGAAAAAATGTATCCCTGGCAGCAATTTCAGTCTTCATTTCACAGAAACCTTTTCATAACAAAACCTCTTTTGACAGAGGTGCAATTAATTAACATGACTACGTAGGAAAGTCTTCCATGTGAAAAAATTCATAAGCTCTTCGTTCCAGAAAGTGCAAGACTTAAATTGGCTTGCTATACATACCATTCAAACTCATTGTGGCACATATCTGCTATCAGTTTCCAACAACAGTCAAAATACAACAGCAAACATGAAAAAGTGATACCAATATTGCTACCATTCTCAGAAGAAAAGTGTCCTGAAGAAGCTCTGATGTTTACCATCTACCTTTACTTTCCTCACAGCAAAACATGGTGAAAGGGTCTTCCTTCAAACTACTCTCAAATGACCTTTCTGGACCCCTGCAAAACCGTAGTTTGGGATATTGGCTACTGTACAGTGCACTGTGTATACACACAGACAAGTACATATACACACATTCAGCAAATCTAGACACAGACTTAGTTGTGCTATCACCTTTAAATACTCCTATTTGACAGTTACAAGAGCTATACAAGAAATGAATGATTTTTCCTAAACTCCTAAACTTGTCAAGAGATTTTCTGTACTTAACCCCTGCTATCATAATTAACACTCAATTACATCAGCACATAAGATACCTCAATTGAGAATGACATTGCATTGTTTCAGGTACATATCAAACGAGTAATAGCTGGAACTTGCAACAGAATTCAGAGCATGACTGATGAACGGTGCCAAAAAAAAAGTTTGTTCAATAGGGGTCATAAACAAAAAGGATATTACATGGAATAACAGCCAAACATAAAAGAAATGTAGTGTTTAATGAGAGACTGAAAAAACTCAAATGGAAGAGAAAGGTCTGCAGAGCACAGGAAGAGGGACAGGACTCTTGGGAGGAATACAGGAATGATGTTAGGGTATGCAGGGAGCAATGAGGAAGGTTAAGGTGCACCTGGAACTAAATCTGGGAAGGGATGTCAAAGATGACAAGAAGGGGTTCTTAAAGTACATTTGTAGCAAACAGAAGACTAGGGAAAATATGGGCCCGCTGCTGAATGAGTTGGGTGTCCTGGTGACGGAAGACACAGAGAGGGTGGAGTTACTGAATGTCTTCTTTGCCTCAGTCTTCACTGCTAAGCTTGGCCCTCAGGAATCCCAGGCCCTGGGCATAAGAGAGGAAGCCTGCAGAAAGGAAGACCCTCCCTTAGTCAATGAGGATTGTGTGAGGGTTCATTTAAGCAAAGTGGACACCCACAAATCCATGGGCCCCCATGGGATGCACACACGAGTGTTGAGGAAGCTGGCAGATGTCATTGCTGAGCCACTCTCCATCATCTTTGGAAGGTCCTGGAGAACAGAAGTGCCTGCAGACTGGAGGAAAGCCAATGCCACTTGTCTTCAAAAAGGGCAAGAAGGAAGACCCAGGGAACTACGGGCTGGCCAGCCTTACCTCCATCCCGGGAAAGGTAAAGGAAGAGCTCATTCTGGGTGTCATCTCTAAGCAAGTGGAGGAAAAGAAGGTTATCAGGAGTAGTCAACATGGATTCATCAAAGGGAACTCATACTTGACCGATTTGATAATCTGCTACGAGGGCATGACGAACGGGGTAGATGAGGAGAGAGTAGTGGATGTTGTCTACCTCGACTTCAGCAAAGCTTTTGACACTGTCTCCCATAACATCCCCATAAGCAAGCTCGGCAAGTGTGGGCTGGATGAGTGGTCAGTGAGGTGGATCGAGAACTGGTTGAATGGCAGAACTCAGAGGGTTGTTGTCAGCGGTGCTGAGTCTAGTTGGAGGCTGGTAACTAGTGGTGTCCCTCAGGGGTCAGTACTGGGCCAAGTCTTGTTCAACTTCTTCATCAATGACCTGGATGAAGGGACAGAGAGTACCCTCAGCAAGTTTGCTGATGACACAAAATTGGGAGGAGTGGTAGATACACCGGCAGGCTGTGCTGCCATTCAGTGACACCTGGACAGGCTGGAGAGTTGGATGCAGAGGAACCTGATGAAGTTCAGCAAGGGCAAGTGCAGGGTCCTGCATCTGGGGAAAAACAACCCCATGCACCAGTACAGGCTTGGGGTGGACCTGCTGGAGAGCGGCTGTTTGGAGAGGGACCTGGGAGTGCTGGTGGATGACAAGTTGACCATGAGCCAGCAGTGTGCTCTGTCTGCCAAGAAGGCCAATGGCATACTGGGGTCCATTAAGAGGAGTGTGGCCAGCAGGTCGAGGGAGGTTCTTCTCCCACTCTACTCTGCCCTAGGGAGGCCTCATCTGGAGTCCTGAGTCCAGTTCTGGGCTCCCCAGTTCAAGAAAGATGCAGAGCTACTGGAGACAGTCCAGCAGAGGGCTACGAGGATTGTGAGGGGACTGGAGCAGCTCTCCTACGAGGAGAGGCTGAGGGAACTGGGCTTGTTCAGCCTGAAGAAAAGAAGACTGAGAGGGGACCTAATAAATGCTTATAAATATCTGAAGGGTGGGTGTCAGGAGGATGGGGCCAGACTCTTTTCAGTGGTGCCCAGCGACAGGACAAGGGGCAACAGGCACAAACTG
>Ga0065711_1041014_pt1 | contig 16475 bp, 11 predicted proteins | sample Hoacrofraction12_FD_59098 | JGI IMG/M metagenome (GOLD analysis project Ga0065711, IMG submission 59098) | Hoatzin crop microbial communities from Cojedes, Venezuela - Epithelial fraction 12 v2 (version 2) | ecosystem: Host-associated > Birds > Digestive system > Esophagus > Crop | place... | reverse complement strand
GAGGGAGGGGCGGCCGCGGCCGGAACCGGGGCGGGCGAGAGCCCGCAGCGTCACCGGGGCCCCGGCCGCGCTGCGGTGTCCCTCGGCGCAGGCGTGTCAGCCTCGAGCGGGGCCTGGGGCTGCGGACGGCCGCAGTCCCTCGGTGTCGGGGCCCGGGCCGCTACAGCGGGTGGTGTGCCCAGGGCGGGACTACGCTTCCCAGCGAGCCCCGCGCCGAGCCGCCCGCTCTCGCGAGAGGTGGCCGGACTGGCGCCGGGACTTCATTCCCCTCACGCCTTCAGCGTGCCGGAAGCGGGCGCGCGGTACTTCCGCGGTGGTGTGTGGCGGAGCGGCGGCGGGGCTCGGCGTTCGCGGGGGTGGCGGGGATGGACGTGACCGGGCCCGAGACCGACTGGCGCAGCACCAACTTCCGGCAGAAGCTCGTCAGCCAGATGTGAGTGCGGGCCGCGGTCTCGCCGCTGAGTAGGCCGCAGGCGGGCCGCAGCCGCTGCCAGAGGGGCTTCAGTGGCTGCCGCTGCCCCCGGGGCCGCCCGTGGCCCACCCGCCTCTGCGAGTCCTGCACGGTCCTCCCCGTGCTGCCTGGGCTCGTCCGTCGTCCCCGGTGTTCCCTCTCCCCGGGGCCCTTCCGCCGTCCCGCTGTGAGGGGGCCTCGTTACCGGGGTTTGCTCGGAGCCAGCGCGGGGCGTAGCCGGGCCTGTGCTTTGGTTTCATTCCTCCGATCCCCCTTCCCTTGTGCTTTCCCCGTCCGCGGCAACACCGGCTTCCTGGCCCGCTTGACAGTGTCTGCTTGAGGGCTGCGACTTGGGCAGTGTCCGTAGAGTTGCCAAGTTTGGCTTATTCTGTCCGATAAAAACCGCTGTCGTTATCTTGTGTTTGCCTTTAGGGCAAAAATGAAATTAGAATGTCGGTGACTTAGTATTTTGGTGATTTTGGACAGCGATTTGCTTTCTGACTTACAGAGGAAGCATCACTGTAATTGGTATTTATCTGATGCTTAAAAGGCTGTTAAAAAAAAAAAAGTTCAGCTTGTTGCCTTTTCAGTTGTCCTTTGTGAAATGATCACTTTACGTGAATTACTTTGCTGCTCTGCATGCTTTTTCTATTTTATGGAAGTTTCTTTTACCCTACAAAAGGTGGTTATTACAGAGTGAAAGCACTGTTCGATGCTTTTAAAATAATGTTGAAATCCATATTTATATATGCTTGAAAAGCTTTGTCTTGTCTTGCTGCTTATAAGAATCAATATTTAAAAACAGACCTTTTTTTAATGGTATGTAGACAGTATGCTGTTTGACTGCATGCGGTTTTACTTCCTAGCTGTGGGCTTTACTTAAGGTGCAGTTTCAGAATTAAACTGTTAAGGTGTTCATTAAAGAAATACGATAACATGTGTCTGTCAAAGCCGTGCAAACTTTCTTGGTGCTCAGAACTAATATGTTACTTTCTAAACTTTCTGCAGTCATTAAGCTTGTTAGATTAATCCCTTGCGTTTTCTTCTCTTCTGCTCCTTCATCAAAATGAGCAAACAAAAGTGCTCTCAAGTGCTGTGTAACTTGGAGGAAATAAATATGAGTAAGCAGATGCAAACCTTTGATTTTGTGTTTGCCCTGCAAACTGTAACTATTTTTTCTCTAAGCAGTAAACCTGATGTTTCAAAGGAAGCATGTGGCAAGAGATAAAAAAATTACTACTACTGACCAATAAAATCTTTAAGGTTTATGTTATATGAAGAGATGACAGTAATCTTAAACTTCTAATTCTCGTTGTGAAAAAGCAGAAATCAAATGTCCTTGGTTTATTGTCTTTTACATATGTGGACAGATGTCTATATATGATCTGTGTGCTTTTTGTTAAGATTGTGTCTATAAGTGATGTTTCTTCCTTGCGTTCCATGAACTTTTATAGTATACATCATATGTTTGTATTCACTATATTGTTTAAAAAGCAAACCAACTTGTAACTGGGATAAGTGTACAGTGACTGCAGTGGATTTTTTTTTTTTAAAGTGATTGATATGTGCTAGTTATCTAAAACCAACTTGCTTTGGTTTCGTGTTGGTGCTTGGAATAAAGTGAAGCTAGCCAGAAGTGGAGCTTGTGATAGATAGGTTTATTAAAGGAGAAATAGAAGCAATATATTGTTGAAATAGACTTGAGCTCTGTATGCAACATTTCTTTCTATAAGCTTCCAGTTTTGCTATTAGTGAGGCTTATGTAGTAGGTGGAAGAGGGAAGTAATTAAAATAAATTTCTGGTGAATCATCTGAAAGTTTTCTTAATTTGCGGGAAGGTTGTTCCTAACTGTTACGAAAATACACTGTCTTATATCTATGTATATCTTCCAGTTTATCCTGCAAATAACAAATGGTATTTGTTTGTCAAGATGAGTATGAACAATTGGTCTTAAAAGGGAACTTAAATGTATGGAACCAGTCACATGACTCATTTTGAGTGCCTTGTTATAGCTTCTGGATACAGAAGTCTTAATTTGTTGCTGTTTCACACTTGGGTTTCCTTTACAACACTGAATTTAAGGTTTGGGTTTTGGTTGTTGTTTATTTTGTTGTGTTGTGTTTTTTTTTTTTTTTTGAAAGAGTGTCGTTACGTGGATGAACGTTCCAGGAACACTGCATGGAATAGTTATCCTAGTGAATGCGTCAGTGGGCAATGTGTATTATTTGGTTGTCATTTTTTAAGAGAATACTGTATTCGATAACCTAAGAAGCTCCCTTTGGTATTAGGTTCTTGTGTGACTGCAGACCCAAGCAGGACCTTCATACTGTGCATACTGAGGCCAGGGATCAGCTTTGGCTTCTCCTAGGTTGTCCCAGGAGACAGCGATGATGTGGGAGTGTGCAATATACCTGTGCTTGCAGGGCACCCCTTTATTCTGGGTTTACAGGGAGCAGGCAAATACTGCTGGCTTGGGAGTCTCCTTTCTAAAGGCCTTTCCTTAATATGTTTTTTTGATATTGCCTGAAGGACAAATCTGAACTTGGTTGTGTGGTGGTGATAAACCCCGTATGCAGTTGTGTGCAGTTCCTGCCCCGAGCTACTGCTAGGCTGTGTTAGAAGGGAATAATGTTGACTACAGAAAAGGAAAAGTAACTGAGGTTGTGTGGTGGTCCATTAGTTTTGTGTTAATTTTTTTTCTTGAAGCTTTGATATGTATGTTCTCCCTTAGGATTTATCTAATAATTCAGCTAGATGAGAAGAAAGAACATGTGCGAACAGAAATGAGGATGAGAATGTGGAGAGCACATGGAAGTAGGTAGAGATGGAGACTGAGGAACAAGCAGGCAGGAGATCAGCTGAAGTTTTCTGAGTGAGGAAGGAGAAAAGGAAGATCATCTACATTGCTGCTCTGTGTGAAACACTCCACAAAACCAGTTAATAAAGCAGCCTGAGATATGTATTCCAACCTAGGTTGTCTGATGAGAATTCAGGCAAAAAAGGCCAAGAAGGCAGATGTTTCTCACTTCCTGGGCCTGTAGAAAGTGTGGGATGCATTTTATAAATGATTATTTTGACACAGCGGTGAACTGAAGAAGCTGCTGCCTCTGCAATACCTGTTCATTGCAAGTGTTTGGGTTGCCATGCAATGAACCTGATAGGCAAATTTCTCAAAGTTAAAAATAATACAGCAGAAGTGGTTATTTTTAACCTTGGTTGTTCTTCAGTACTGCTATGGCACAGCCACGCAGATGGTTGTATTTGCCTGACTTGGAAGGGACAGCTTCTTGCCTAGTCACCTCTGCTGGAGGACATCACCTCTGCTGGAGGGTATGCTTGTGAAGCTATAAAGGGGTGATTCTGTGTGTAGTGGGAATGGGTTTTTCTCATCACTGCAGAAAAGGAAAGAAAGGTAGTGCTAGAACAAGGCCTTAGGGAGGCTGGATTGTCCTTTACTTCCCCTCTGTAGTTGAAAGCGGTGTTTTGGGGGCTGAGGCCCTTCACCTTTAACTGTTCTGTCCCAACCAGTGTGAATAAAGTAGTATGGGTGATTCCTCTTTTGGGTCTTCTGCTGGTCTGTGTTGTTATGTGGGTATTCCTACAGTGAGGGCTGCTACTGATGAAAGATATGTCCGATCTGTAACTAGCAGAAATGTGGTCACATGCACAAGGTGAAGTGGTTAAAGTTTAATGTGTTTGTGATGTTTACTTGGGCGTTTTTAAACCTGGTAATGTAGATAGATGTGACTAACAGCTTACCAGAATGCTTTGCTTCCCCACCCGTTGTTGTTGTAAGCAAGAAAGGTTTATTGAACCGAGTGGTACAGTGATCAAATAATGTATTTCATGAAGCAGCATTTGGTGAGGTTACATGACTTAATGTGGTGTTGGCCCTGGAACTGACTGCCGATTTGTTTCATACAGTCATGGTGTGAGCTGCATAGGGGAGCTGGTATAGTTTTGAAGAAGAATGTGTTTTGTAAGATTTTTCAACTAGACCGGCTGGCCTGAGTGAGAGGTTGCACGTTGCTGGGCTGGAAACAACCTTCTTGGGAATGGAGGGAAAATTCCTGAAGCTGGTGTTGGTGTTGAATGCTTCATCTTGTGAAACTGCAACTTCGAGTGTTCTGCATGAAGTGAAAAAGGCAGAGTTTTAGCACACATCTTATGTTGCGTTTAGTAAGTGCTTATGAGGCAGATGAAGATTGAATTGGCTGGTACCATCTAGTTTTCAGAGGTTTGCCAAGTTTGGTGTTCTGCAAGGATATAATGGATTATTTGGTGTGCTTAACTCCATGCTAAAACTATGGCTTTTTTTTTAGTGACTTTCCCAGTCTTTTAAGGTAAATATTTTTATTGATTGCAGATGAATGTGTGAACAAAGAACACATGTATTTTTTCTCCCTCCTAGTCTAAACCTTTATTGGAATGCTAATGGATATATGACATGGAGTGCTTGAAGTGGCATTGTTGGTAATGCAGATGTAGTCATTATAAAATGTCTGTCATGTTCTGTAACATCGAAAGGAAATGGTAGATGTGTGTAAAAGTAGATAACTTCTTTGCTGTGGATTTTTTTCCAAGTTCCTGATACCACATTGACCACTGTCTGTATCGCAGCCACTTAGTACTACCTACATGTTACTGCCTTTACTTGCCGCTGCATAATCTTTTTCTCATCTTTCTGCCTGCCCAGTTTTTGGTGCTCTTAAAATGAGCAACAATGTCATTGTACTATGGGACTGGGAAGTTAAGGAGGATACAGAGTAGTGTGGATTTAGAGGCAGCCTTTCTGAAAGGCAAAGCATTGAAAAAGGGAGGTGTCAATAAAGAATTGGATATAGCTGCTTCCTCGGCAGCAGAGCTCTTTTATGAGCAGCTCACTTTAAAACTTGTTTTCACATGGAGGAATAGTTATTCTGCATTATGTTCAGATTCTGCTTCAGTTTAAGTAACCTCCGTATATAAACAGCATTTTTTTAGTATCTGCCAGACCACACAAGTTACTGCGAGAGCCATACAGCAGGTAGCTGTATTCTACTGTCTTCTACTTTGCAGGCTACGGCAGGTTAGCTGTATGCTGCTAGTTTGCAAAGTAAGCATGTGAGTTGTGGCAGCCTAAGCTCCTGCATTTTAAGGCTATAACATCTAATTTTCTCACTTCTGTGACTGTGTTATTAATTCAGGAAGATGAACCACCTTACTGCTCATGCAAGCACCATTCCTGCTGTGTGGGAGGTGGTAGAAGTTTAGGGGGAAGAAAACAGCAGTTCCCCTTCAGACTGGATGCCTGACACATGTTTAATGTAGGGTAGCTGCTCATGCAACAGCAGTTACTGAGAAATAAGTTGCTGAGATGCTAATTACAAGGTGAAAGTATTTCCTGTTAACTTGTTTGTGGAATTTGGACTGTAACTGCTAGGTTGCTTTAAAACAGAACCGGTTTTGCAGTAAAGTGAAATGTTTGCAATAATGAGAATGCCTGGAGGAGTTGAATAGGGCTGTTCACCTGACTGAACTCCTCATTTTAGGATGTCTTTATCTCATTGCATGTTTCACAGCTGAATTACTTGCTACTTTTTGATGTACTGAGAATGCCCTTTCTTTTCTACCCATGTCCTCAGCAATGTGTGGTTTGTTGTTTGGTTTTTTTTTTGCCCGGTTTCATCTTGCATGTTCTAAATCCCATCCAGAGGGCAGATCTAGATCCAATTTAGTAGAGGTGTGACAGAGAAAGGACAGCAAGTCCCTGTGATTCTGGCTGGTAAATGGGAAAGAACAGTAAGGGAATTGAAAGCTTTAAAGCTTCTTATTACCAGACTTTTTTATTTTTTAAATCCTTCCTCCTACTCCTTGTGTTTAGAGGATTCTTTTGGAAATGCCTGACACTAGGCAAGCTCAAGCCCATTGTTCACTGAACATGGATTACGTTAATCCTGTCATTCAGCTTTCCTCAAATGAACAGGTCCTGGTATTTTGTCAAAATAATACATCAAGTGGTAAAATAATGACTCACTTAGCAGTTGTTCTTGAATTTCTGCAAAAAATATTTGTGTTGCCTTTTAAAACTTAGTTGGCTTTTTTCTCCATTATTTGAAGACATTTTAAAGAGTGGCAATTTTAAGTAATGTGTATGCATGTGGTTTAACCTATAAATAAGAGAGGGGTAAAAAGCTGTTTTACAGTCCTTCCTAACTACAGAAAGTATTTTCTGATGTCCTCAACTAATACCCAGCCTTGTTTTTTCCTGTTCTTTCAGTGATGATGCTATGAGGAAGGCTGGTGTTGCCCATAATAAATCCAGCAAAGATATGGAGAGTCATGTGTTCATGAAGGCCAAAACAAGGGTAAAGCATCTCTGTTTGTTTCCAGAAGTTAACTGGCATATCCAGAGAAGTTTGGAATGACCCGCAGAAGTAGCAAACCCAATGTACTTAGTAAACTGTCTCTGCTTACACACAGTTATGCATAAGTTTTAATTTATATGTGCTTTTTACCCTGAGGGGAGGTGAGGTGGTTTGCATCCAATATATGTATCAAACTGGACTTCAGTCCAAGACAGCTTTGCTAATGCTGCAGCATTTAATGCATATATGGGACGGCACTTAATTCTTACCCAAAGAGTTGTGTGCAGTGAATTGCATAGAATTTACTTTATCTACAGTGTAACACCATTCTGTATGACCAGTTTGGTGGTCGGGAGAGACTAAGCTATCAATGAAAAGGCTGTGTCAAGAGTAAGTCCAGGGGAAGTGCTGTGGTCTCTGTGAAAGTCTGGTTATCGTGTACAATTCTAGACTCTACCGAAATGTAAACCTCTTTCCTGGAGCTGTATTATGAGAAGTTGGATACTGTTGCTGTCTCCAAACAAGCCACGTTTGAGATGGAACTTGGTGAAAATTTTATAATGCTGGTGTCACAAATTTATGCCTGCTGATGGCATCCTCAGTGGTGAGTTGGTAGTTGCATGGGCAGAAAGGTTATCTCAGCCCTGCACAGTTTCTCTTGCACATTATGAAGCAAACTAATAAAATGCTGCAAGGAATATTTGTCTTCTGACACTTCTATCATGTGTTAGTCCTTAAAGTGGTTAACGTACTTGTATTTGTAATACTAACTTAGCTTAAAAAAGTTCTTGTAGTATGAATGTGACATCATTCAAGGACTAAAGTCAGTCAGTGTACCAAGTAAGCAGTTTCAGTTCATAAGAAAAAGGAATTAGAGTGGATAAAAGTGGAAAATGGATGTACTGGTTTATAATTATGTTCGCATATTGTGGTCCTATTAGTGTGGCCGTCACAGGAGGAGGTTCTTTCCGGTGAATTTTGTGGTTTCTTGGCCTTCTTGTACCATTAACCACAATGACCCATTAGTAAAAATATTATCAGTTAATGAACTGACTATTCCTTGCAAGTGAACTGCTCTGAAAAGCCCACAGACATTGTAAAGTAAAATTTGTTATGTGAAGGAAGTATACTGAAGAACCAGAAAGTCATGGTTGCAGCGTTTTTATTTCCTATGCTAAATCTTCATTTTTCACCCTTAGGAGGAATATCTTTCTCTTGTGGCCAGACTTATTATCCATTTTCGAGATATTCGTAAGTAATTGTTTGGTTTTGTGTTTTTTGTTTTTTTTTTTTTTCCCCTCGGTAATGGGATTGCTCATCCCATCCTCCCAAAAAAAAGTGTATTTTAGGGTTTGTGTGCATGGTTCTGCATGTGACTCTTCACAAGTTGCTGTAAAAATTTTCCTGTAATATACGTGCTTATTTTCTAAATACTGTTTCTTTTACACATTCATCTATAACTGAAAAGTCTTTGAGAAATTATTTAAACTACTTTTTCCACCTTCCTAGTTTTTTTCCTGTGTTTTTGCTCTGTTTTCATTGTTTATTTAGCATTCTGTTTACCAAATTGGCTTAGGTTAATGTATTTTGTTAGAACTACAGTGGACAGTAATTTTTTTTGTTATTTTGTAAATTATTATGTGAGTATATTTCTTGTAGAGAGTATGTCTGAAGGGCCAAATTTATGTGTGACAAGATTAACAAAGACAATTAATTGTTCTTCCTTTGCAGACAATAAGAAATCTCAAGCCTCGGTCAGTGGTAAGAGCTCCTTTTTTTTTTTTTTCCTGCCCACCCTCCCCAACCCCCTGTAGAACAGCTTAGAATTCAGGGCTGTGGTGTACTAAGAAGGCGGCGGCTATGGATTCCCTGACTGGAATATTAAATGCTGTAGCAGGAAAGGAGAGGTAGCATGATAGTCTTGCAGTTATTTGGTGATGAGTTTGACAGGCTTGGAGAGTGTTTTGAACATAACACAGGAGACTTGTTTCCCGGTTTGTGCTTTTGTTAGCTCACAAGACTAAGATTCTTCAAAGAACAAGAGTGATTGAAGAGAATCTCTTGCTGAGCAGTCCAGGTTTCTCCCTGTTACCAGCCTTGGGTTCCTCAGTGTGTTGTATCAGAGGCAAGCTGGTGTACGCGCTCTTGCCAGTTGACTGAGGTTAGATCTGATCATGTGTTCTGCCTCTGTGCTAATTCTCGCAGCAGTGTATGTCAGGAACATAGCATGATCCTCTGTTTTTATCCCCCTGTAGGCTAAATATGCAATGTCTGTGATTGATGTCCAGCCTAGACAGTTGGAAATTATTTTATAAGTATTCTTAAGAGAGGATGTTGCTTTCTGTACCTGATTAATATTGCTTCTGCACCCCATGTTGTGTTTTGCCCTCTTGAATTGCCATTCCCTCTTTAACTTTTCTGTGTACCCAGAATTCCAGTTACGACAGCTGTCTTAAACAGCACTGAATTTATGAACTGCATAATAAATGTGATGTTATGGGGGAAACAGTATGTCAAAGTACTTCGTCTGGTCTGAGTGATGCTTCTCTGTGTTGACCTCAGGAGGAGGAGGCTAACTGGATCGACAGTGGCACTCTTTTCTTGGTTTTTGAGGTTACAAGCTGGATATCCTCATGGAGTTTTGTTGGCAGCTTGCTTTGACTTGCATATAAATTCAGAGGTGGCTGATAAGTTTGTTTTCTCTAATGTGTTTAGAATCTATTTGGAACTTTGCAAATCTGAAGCACTTTTAATAATCTTCACTCTATTTACAGAGAGGCAAAGATGTGCTGGGAGTCTCTTACGGTCTCGGAGGCAGAACAGTGAATGTTAAATTCTCAGGGTACCGGGTCTAGTCATGTCGGAAGCTGACAGATCAGAGAGTGGATGATGGAGATCAGAGGATTTTGGGGAGGCAATTGCATGGCTGGCTGCATATTGGTAACTATTTTCTTTGTAGATCCAATGAATGCCCTGCAGAATCTGACTGGGGGTCCCCCGACAGGGGCGCCTGGAATGGGAATGGCTTCCCGAGCTCAAGGAGCACCAATGAGTGGGATGAGTGGCCTTGGCCCAATGGGACAACAGATGAGTCTCCCAGGGCAGCAGCCACCTCCTGGAACCTCGGGAATGGCCCCTCATGGTATGCCTGGTGTCTCTACAGCTACTCAGCAGAGTAAGTGGTCACTTGCCTCAACCACTGAAATTGTTAGATCAGCCTTTCAGTACATAACTATCTTTCATGAGGAAAGGGTGCTGAAGAGATTTCATACTTCTGGCTAAATCAGCCAAATGAACTGGAGGAAGAGTTGATTTCAAATAACTGCTAACTAATGGGATAAATGTCTTGCTTAGTATAGTGAGGAACAGTCTACCTGTTGTATGAGCAGATGCTTCTTTTGTCCTTCAAGATGTCAACTTCAGAACTTTGTTTTTGCAGAACTCCCCTATGTTTTCTATGCGTACAGTGCTTCCTGCTGGTGACCTCTGTGCATCTTTCCTCCTGCACATTTTTATGTTCTTTGCCTAGGTTGCTGACTCAATATAGGCAGTGAGAATGAAGATGTTGGTAGTAGGAAGTGTCATAAACTCTGCTGTTAATGTGCTTCCTCCATTTGAGGAAGCAAAAGTGTATGCTGCTAACGAAGAACATCAATGTACTTTAGGGATTATCTTCAATTATTATGAGTTATAGTGGGTAACTGTCTATTGCATTGTTTCAGTCTCATGTTTTAAGTACAGTCTACGTTCTTTTTAGCCCAACTTCAGCTTCAGCAGATAGCTCAGCAGCAACAGCAGCAGCAGCAACAATTCCAGCAGCAGCAGGTGGCTTTGCAGCAGCAGCAATTCCAGGCCCAGCAGTCAGCCATGCAACAACAGTTTCAGGTCCAGCAGCAGCAGGCAGCAGCAGCTGCAGCAGCCCAGCAGCAGCAGCAGCAACAACAGCAGTTGCAAGCCGTCCAGCAGCAGCAACAGCACATGCTGAAACTGCAAATGCAGCAGCAGCAAAACCAACAGCAGGTGATGACAATTACAGTGGCAATTGAGGTGGTCTGTGTTCAGTTACTTGTCAAGTTGGGCATGGCTTGCATGGATGTACTGAATATCAGCTCTGCTTGTTATTAACACATTTCCACTTTGGGCAGGACTTCAGTTTAGACTTGCAAGTTAATTGGCAAAAATGTATTACATCCCAGAGGAAAGGCTTAACAGTTGTTTGGTTGCTTTCTTCTGTCATAGCAATAGCGAACTAAAACCTTTGTCTCTTATAAACATCAGGATAGTCTTTAATTCTCGCAAGAACAGGGATGTGGGAAAAAACTAAAAGCACTTGTATTACTCTAGAAATAGTGGCTGTTTTTTCGGTGTGTAAATTGCACATTGCCACTTAAAAAAGTGTGTGCCAAGCACATCATATATTTGTGTCATCCTTAGGCACAAAAGGAGAAGAGGAAACTTCAGCTGTCATGCTCTTGTGCAGTTTCTGGTAAATAGTGGTGCTAGTGCAGGCTGATTACATTTGAAGAAGTGCTTCTGAACCCATTTGTACAGGGGAAGCTGATGGACTTCATCTTTGCTTTTGAAAACTGTTTTAGTAGCGAGACAAGCTTGTAATACTGAAACCACAGGATGTGCGCTATGTAGAGTTGAGATATATGAAGAGTGAGTGTGTAAAAAGTTTGGGCTTTCTCTTTGGACTTAAAACCTTAGCCTGATGTATTAGAATTCTGTTTGCTCTTGGTTCATGCTGTAAAGATAAGGCTGCTATTGCATTGCTGGAAGCTTTAGCATCCTGGCTTTTCCTGCTTTTCAGATGCAGCAGCAACAGCAGCAGCAGCAACTACAGCGAATTGCCCAAATGCAGCAGCTGCAGGCAGCACAGGCTATGCAGGCACAACAGCAGCAGCAACAGCAGCAGCAACAACAGCAACAAATACCACAGCAACAGATACAGCAGCAGCCACCTCAACAAGTAATACAACAGCAGATGCAACAGATGCAGCAGCAGCAACAGCAGCAGCAACAACAACAACAGGTTGCTCAGGCACAACAGTCTCAGCTTCCACCACAGTCTCAGCCTCAACCCCAACCCATGGTATCTCAGCCACAGGCAATCTCGGGACAAATTCCTAGTCAGGTTATGCCTGTTACTCTTACGCCACAGCAGTTAAAAGCAATGCAGGTAAGGGTTAGTGACCCACTGATTATTGGTTCATTATGATCCTGTAGAGAAATAAAAAACAAAACTTGGACTTTTGCTAATAATGAAGTAGTAAAAAACATAGCTTATGAAGAGATCTGTAGTTAGCGTGTTATGAGTATGGAGAATTTAAGGGTTTATGTCTGGGCCTGCCAGTAGAGAACAGTTTTGTGTCTAAGAGTAGGACTTCAGAAATCTGTGAAAACCATTTATGCAACTGATACTTGCAGATAAATTCTTGTCTTACGCTTGAGTGGACAAGTAGAAAAAAATAAGAAACAACAAACTCTGGTTAAAGAAAAATAATCTGCGTGATGTTTGCTTTTCTAAGAGCATCAGCACGTGCTTTGAAGTGCCTAGTGCATGTGACTGGAGCCAGTGCTGGCTCTGCAGCATGCTGGCTTTGCTTCTGCTGCCATGTTCAGAGGTTTGGGACAAAGTTTAAGATACCAGTAGGTTCTGCCTTGAAGCGAATGTGGACAAGACAATAGTTTTACTCTGTTGAACCTCTTGCTGGGTCATACTTTTAATGGTGCAGCTTTTTGAACTGTTGCATTACAGTCAGTTTTTTCTGGGCTCCGTATGTGCTGTTGAGCAAAAGCCCAGATGTAATCCCAAGACCTGCTTCTCTTTGGGCCTTTCTGGGAAGGAGCAGAGTGTCAGCCACACTTGAGAAATTATTGACTCCACATGGATGAGTTGATACATCCGCTTTGTGCTTCTACCAGCTAAGCTAGGGGTAGTTATATGTCATGTACATCACCCTGACAGTCATAATCACTGTATAAACTTTTGAAATGCTGATCGTTGGTAGGTGCTTAATACAGTGTACTTGAGGGAAATGAGCCTTTATGTGGTTAGCTGTGTTTGCCAGAAAGTTAAAGTATTGTTTAGGAAGACCTGATAGTACAGGGAAGACATTGCAAGAATAAATCAAATCTTGGGTGTACAGTCTGTGGGAAGACCGTTCTAAATGTGGGAAATATGGGAACTTGTTTCCATAAAGGAAGCTCAAAAACTCTAGGAAGAATATGTATGTGAGGTTGATCTTGTCTCCACACCCTTTTTTACGAGAATAGTCAATGTAGTTGAAACAGGAGTGTCATACCCTAATCGAATACTAATGTTTACTTCGTTTGTTCTTTTCATACTCAAGGTAAGGGCTCAGCTGGTCCAGCAGCAGCAGGCAGCGGCAGCAGTGCAAGCAGCTCAGGCCCAAGCTGCTCAGATGGGAGCTTCAGGGCAGGTAAGGGCCTGGGAGCCAGTATCACTAGTTATAGACCTGTAGCAAGTGCATGCTAGGGGTGAGCATGGAGGTGGGTTTCTGGTGGCTTTCTGATAAGGGATCTGACATCGGTCATCCCCTTTATAAAGAGGGATATAGGCTTTTATGCTTTTTCTCCTTTGCCTGGAGTCAGAGGCAGGATTTCATTGACAACCTCTCTGTGCATGCTCTCTGTCCCGAGTAGGTAAGGTTGTTGCCTGTACTGACACAGGAATGCACATCAATAAGACGGCCTACTGTGGTCACACTACAAGTCTGGCTGTTGGTACCTGGAGTGTATCACCTCTTCTTTCGTTAAACTTTTAGGTGACTGCTTTGTTCTGTGACCTGATTTCTGTACTGTGAATCTTTGCCTGCTATCTTTACTCACATGTGATTTACCTTCCACCTCCATGTATCAACCACAAAAAATAGTATAGACAATGAAATCTCTCTGCACTCCCCTTTCATTCCTTTTGTCTTTCATGCTTTTTCTGAGTGAAATGAGCAGCAGATATAGATTGCTCTTGTTCTGGATGTGAAATGTGAAGAAAAAATGGCATGTGTCACAAGTGCAGAGTTACATTTTGAAAAAAAAAAAAAGTGCTGGGTGAAAGCTTATTGTCTAACACAGTTTTCTTACCCTCCAATACACTTGTAGCCCCAGTGAATGTTCCTTGATGTGTGTCTCGTATGAAGGAGACATGGGGAAAAATACTGGGAATGGCTTGAGCTGAACCTCTCATCCCATTTTCCACAAGAATATGAAATAGTCTTTCGTGGCTTACCTCTGTAGTGTTTCACGTTGAGGCATTTTACAGACATGGGTAAGTACCTTGTAGACAAAGAGGCTGAGGCAGACAGATGAAATGAGGTTGACAAGGTTTAATGGCAGAGTTTCCTGTATATCGGGACATTCCGTGTCTGTATGCACCATTTTCCCTTCAGCGCACAAGTAATATTACAGATTCAGTAAGACATTTGGAAGCTTTTTGCATGGGCTATGACCACAATTGGTTCTTCAACGTACATCTTCCAGACTTGTATCAGGAATAGTGTCTTGTACCATCGTAACTCTCATGTGGCCCATATCCCTGTGGGTGGCTAAGTTTTGTTTCTGTATGGGTCAACGTAACACAGGGATGTAAAAGCTGAGCAGTGGTAAGTATGGTCGGTACAGTACTGGCAGCAATGCACAATTCTTTCTAAAGTTGAAATGTGAATTAAAAAATTTGTTTCTTAAATAATTTCCAGGTGGGAGCTGCAGGGACTTAGGCTGACTGGAAGGATACTGACTGTTTTTTTCTTTTTACTAACTTAATGGTATTCTTTTCAACTCCTAAGCAGATGGATTGTGCTTATGTAGAGTCAGCTTAAATCTTGCCCTGTTTAGTGAATTCATATGCTAGTGGCTTGTCAGCACGGTGCATATGAAAAGTTTTGGGTGGTAAGATGGTTGATAGCGGGTTTTGTATTGCAGCTTTATTCAGATGTGTAGTAAACTCAGGGATTGCTCATTGTCTATCACGGATGGAGTTTAGAAAATTCCACATACAAGCTTTACTCCATTTATGTTCATGCTATTGCAGTATGAGTCTACTAAAATTCACTTAATGCTGTGAAGTCCAATAATTAAGCTAGTTTCTTGTATGTATATATTTTCTGTATATAATAGTTTTAAGAGTGTGGCTGTGTACAATATTACAATGCAGCTTCCGTGTTGAGAGTGTATGTGGATTTACTTTATAAGAAGTTTCTTTTAAGAGTAGATTTTTGTATTTAGTACCTTTTCACTAGCACCAGCATTTTTAATAAATCTGCCTTTATTTCTTCATTTGGTTCAGGGAAGATTTTGTTATAAATGAACCCTATCCTAATCTTTGCTTGTCACATTTAAACTTAGTCTCCAGGGGCTTTCAAACTGGGAATTTTGGTTGATATGGCTGTGTTTTTCCTTTTCTGTAAAATTTCTGTTCATCCTTCCTACATAAAAGTAAAAGTAATTCCAGGTTTAAACGTGGATTCATGTGACTTTTGAAGTTCTTCTCTGAAGTCATAAAGACACCATGCAGGTTGGTAATTACCCTGCTTGGGTGTCTAGTCCTTGTAAGCATGTAAGTCACAGGTGAAGCTGATAAATAAACAAAGTAGTGTCCTGGTGATCACAAAGTGCTACACAGGTGCTTGCAGCACCAATAGAAAATCTGTAATAAACTGGAGTTAAATATTAATAAAGTTTAAATCACTGTTCTGGTACAACTCCTTCAGGTGCTCAGAATGCAGGTTGGTTGTTGCTCTTTGAAAATCAGAGCTGTCTTTAGCAGTGTGACAGTGGCACAGTACTTACATATGCTCACCAGAAGCTGCACCTTTACAGAATTCTGAATCTGTGGATTTTAGGTGAAAGAAAATTACAGGTTCAGGATTCTGTTATATTCCGCTTCATTGTTATCAGATAAGGAGTTTTGTATCTTACAGTCAAGGGGGAGACTCTCTTGCTGTGCTTGCTCTCTATTTTTATGGGGTAAAATTCTTAATTCTGTAAATTTAGATAAATCAGTTTCACTTGTGGAAGAGGATTTATATCTTTTTCAAAAGTAGTTGAACGCTTCTGGTTGCCTTCTGTTTTTAGACTGACAAGAACTCCTTTATGGATATATTGCTTTGCATAAAACAGATTCAATCTTTGCAGCCCCCTTTCCCAAGTGCTTTGTCAAAGGATCACAGGTTTCTTAAATGTAAATCATCTAGAGAATGGGAAAAGTAGATTACTTTTGTTAAGAGAGTGAAATTGGCGTAATTTTATATATACACTTCCTTTCCAAAGCATACATTTAAAAAAATAAAAAATACAAAAAATTAAAATTGTGTGCAAGTGCATAAATGTTTGACCAACAACAACGACAAACAGCTGAAAGCCTTTGAATCGGAGTTTGTTATGCTGGTGTTCAGTAGTTTGCCAGACACTTAAACTGTGAATGTACCCTAATTTCCTTGACCTTGGAGGCAGTAATCTAAATCTTCACACTTTGGTGGTGTGGCATGAGAAACAGGACCAAGATGGGACACGTGGGTCACCATAGCGTTCCTGGGATTTCAAATGCTCCAGAGATCCATGTGCATTCACGAGGGTCTAAGATGGGGTGATTGTGCCTGGAAGGATATGTGTGTTGTTTTTTCCCCCTAGCAATTCCGTCCCCTCCCCCCCCCCC
>Ga0065711_1006761_pt1 | contig 16475 bp, 9 predicted proteins | sample Hoacrofraction12_FD_59098 | JGI IMG/M metagenome (GOLD analysis project Ga0065711, IMG submission 59098) | Hoatzin crop microbial communities from Cojedes, Venezuela - Epithelial fraction 12 v2 (version 2) | ecosystem: Host-associated > Birds > Digestive system > Esophagus > Crop | place... | reverse complement strand
CCTCTCTGTAGGCTTCCTCTCTTACCTCCGGGGCCTGGGATTCCTGAGGGCCAGTCTTAGCACTGAAGACTGAAGCAAAGAAGGCATTCATTAGCTCTGCCTTCTCCGCATCCTCCGTCACCAGGACACCTGCCTCATTCAGCAGCGGCCCCACGTTGTCCCTAGCCTTCCTTTTGCTTCCTTTTTCTAATCAAAATGCTTTCGTTTATGGATTTCTTCTTCTTTATTTCCTGTAGCATCTGGCTAGCAGTAAGTACCACCCTTTAAAAAGCAAAGGGCAAGGTTCTGGGAGCAAATGACGTGTTCAGAAATCACATATATACTCTTCTCAATTTCTTTTCTCTTAGAAACTGTTATTACACCCTTGGTATCTACACCCAACATGGTGGCAGATGAACACTGCTAACAGTGTGGCAGCATCAGATGCATAACTTGCAGCTATGTAATGTGTCACCAACACTAGTAAAATGATGAAGGAAAAAACAATAATCACGTTACCTATGAAACTTGAAGTAAAAGTTACTGGTGCCTTGAATGCTGAATATAATTATGAAAAAAAGATCATAGAGCAATGTGGACATCTCTCTGCAAAAAGGGATCTTAAAGCAAAAATCAGTTCTTAGGAATCCAAAGAATAATAAAATATCAAAAGCTTAATATTTCTACCCTCTTCCTATGCACTTTTGCAGGACTTAAGGAGGTTTCACTTTGCCTTCACGTAAGACTACATTCTAATATACAGTCTCTAATATTGTGAAATGTATTGGTGATAAATCAGATTGCCTATAGTGTATAGCAGATACTGTTCTCTAGGTATATGCTACTCAAATCCAATAGCAAATCTGGCTCCATATAAATATTAAAAAAAAATTGAAAGATATCTTAGTCCAGATATTTCTAATCCTATAACTGTAGCTGACTTTTTTTATGAATCACCTGACTAATACGCCACAGGTACTCACAGAGAGCAAAATTACAGAGCTGTCAAACTCTTCTGACGATCAGTAATATTACAGAGCTCTAAACTCTTAGATTACATCTCCAGAGGTCTTGCTACATGAAATTTCAGTATAAATAGCTGGTTTCTTCAAAATTATTTGCTGGATTCTTTAGGGATATATTATCATATCAGCTTGAAGTCATTGTATACTGCTTGAGACCTTCTCTCTGAAGGAGGAATCTTATTCTGTTTTTAGAAAATCCCTGTGAAATATAAACCAGGATTGGTTCCTATGGTCATACTAGCATTTAAATACACCAGTCATGAGAACTATTTTCATGTATAACTGCTCACATTTCATATCTGATAATAAAAATGAAAGTATAAAAAAAGATCCCATTCTGCATCTTCTGTGTTTTTATAATCTTGAACAAAACCAAGAGCTTATAGCAGAGTTTGGTAAGACTTAACCCACAAGCCACTTTTTTTTCCTTTACACATTAAAAGGTATTGAATACAAAGAATCTCCTGCCACGATTGTTACATTGCACTGTTGATAAGTTTCCTTGCTGAGCAAAGAAATCTATCAGGGTTGATGAAAAGTACGTAGTCATTATTCTGAACTGCATTTATCATCATCTTCATTTTAAACTTCCTAGTTTGCCATGGCCTGTTTCCTTTAAAGCCTCCTGTTGCTGCTCATTTCCTCACTCTGCTGCAGAACTCCATTTCTGGGCAGGGAACATCGCAGTCATAAAAACCTCAAGAGACTGTTGAATCGCTGAGCTTCCCCTTTTGCAGAGCAAAATCCTGAAGTCAGTATGTATAAAGCAAAGCGGACAGAGTCTCTTAGTTCCTGGCCGCATGTACTATGCCTGTTATACATTGACCAAATTCAATGAGACAATTCCAGCACAAAACAATATTTTTCTTTGTATTTCCAAGAACACTATGACAAACAACTTATTGACTCTTCTCATATATTTAATTTGGATTGTACAATGAGAGTATTGCTTTGCAGAACACTGAGAAAAAACAAACCAAAACAAACAGCAACAACAAAAAAAAGCAGAGTGCAAACCCTCATCCTGACTGTGTTCTTTCAAAGGCTAGGTACGTCCCTGAGTAATGAATTTAAATTTACACATTCATCCTGTAATACATGTAGTTTTTAGACATATCTCAAGTGAACCAGCCACTCACTGTCACTAACCAAGATACTTCCAGTAAATAGCGATATCACAAGTTATCAAGATTCCATCAGAGGAGGATGGATCACAAAAACGTTCATTGGGAGGAGCTGGGATGCAAGTGAAGTCTCAGAGCTAGGTCACGGTGCCCAACCCCAGCCCAGACTCTAGCTGGGCTTTCTGTACAGTAACCAAGCACAGGAGCTCTCTGTGCTTCCCTCCAGCCAGGCTCACCCATCTGAAGTCTTGTCTCTAAAGGTCTAGCTTCATACAACTTATCAGTTTCTCCAAGCAATGTAATAAGAACGCATCTTGTTTGGTATGAAAATGCTAATTAAACATGTGAAAATGAAAAAATCTTGTGTTAATAACTTTGTCATTGATTAGCTGATTTTTACTGGTTGATTGGTTTTGTTGTGTCTGTGTTTTTTTTTTTTGTTTGCTTTTAGAGCAATAGGCCAATACTGTTAAAAATAATTTGATTGCTGTTATTGTAAATCAGAATTTAAAACTGTGGTGGATTTTAGTATACAAGATCTGGCCCAGTATCAGACTTCATTTATATGGCTATCAATATGGAACAAATCTGATTTAGCGAATTAGCCCAGAGTTACACTAATGACAGAACTGAATCTCACCTTCCACAGCTGAAAGGTTCTTTTACACGCTACATTATCCTTGCTCCCAGCAGCATTGCCAGAAAAATCTTAAAATAGTTTCTAACTAAATCAAATTAAGTATATTATGCAACAGTTAACTATAATCACTTTTTTCCAACTTCTAATGCAGTGTTTTTATGGTTGAAGTCTCAGGTACATTTCCATCAACAGGAAGACACCAAGACATTTTAAAACCTTTGCATGTAATTGCCTTTCTATACCATTCCGCATGCTTTGCCTAAACAGTGTAATTTTTTTTTCCCTGATCTACTCGCAACTGCATAAAATGAAAGAAATTGTAAAACACGATTTCCCATATGAATTATCACATTTCTTGTGATTAAATTTTGGGTAGTTATAATGTTATCTGTTTCTTTTGACAACTACAATTATTGTTGGCATGTGCATCCAAATTGTATTTCATTCTCTGAAGCAGCTCATTACGATCGGTTGAAGTCTCTAGTAAAAGGAAGGCACAGAAGAAGTACTTTATAAATATTGACTTATTCTTAGTACCTGTCAGCAAAAATGCAAATGGCCACAAATCACAGCTGCAAAGGAAATGCAATAAAACCCAGAAACAGATAGTATATACACTGGCAAGGGTAAAGTGATTTCCAGACTCCCATATCCCTGCTCACGGCAGGAGGGTTGGAACCAGATGATCTTTAAGGTCCCTTCCAACCCAAACCATTCTATGATTCTATATGTCCGAACTGGAAACACTTAAATTAAACAAAACAAAGATGCTCCAGGCAGACATTTTGGTCCATAATTAACATTATATCTATACGCATTCTGTATGATTATAGGATACAGTATTTTATGTTAATGTTAGTTTTATGAGGTAGCTCAAAACCAACAGATTTAAGATGTTCTGTTCTGTTCCCTGCTTGACCTATGGTATGTTTGGCTTAATGCGTCTGAACACAGTAACATATCTGCATTGTCTTGTGTGGTCCAGGCTTCGATCGTGGTCAAATTGTAAGGACTAACCCACATCCATATTGTTTAAGTCATATTAACTGTGTCCATACTACGTATTATCTGATAGGACACCATAATTATTTTGTAGTGTTTTTTCCTTCAATACATACNTAGCTGCGGCATACAGTGTGCACTACGCTGGCATCCCTTCTACCTTGGGAAGCTAATGCATGTTTTATTTATGTGGCCACATCATATAGAAGTCAGCCTTTAAAAATTCTTTGTGACCTAAGGATGCAGCCTGATTTGTGATCCGAACCCTCCTGCTGTTGCTGCATGTCAAGAGGCAAAAACTTTGCAGGGGTGACACTGAGCAGTTAGCAAGTGGATCCTGCCCTCTTGGAGAACGTGTGCTCCTGGACCTTCAGAGGGCCTCCATACCAAATACCTTCCTTTTCTGAAGCCTGAGAAAGGCACTTACTGTTCCAGCAATAAGACTCGTAACAAGGAATAACATTTCTCAGAGGCCTTTGTGGAAGCAATTTCTTTTTAAATGCAGAACATGAGATGGTTTACCACTATAGTACCCCTGTGGTCACTACAATAGACAGTGTGTCGACAGATACGTAATATCCATTCACAGCTGCATTCCCTTCCTACAGAGTAAACAGATTTCTTGAATGTTTATTGTGATCACTGTCTGTCTCATTAGTTGCAGACTCTTAGTACAGTTTATATCAATTTCCCTGCTCTCAGCTCCACACATGCGCACTTTCCTAGGATCCCAGTTTTTCCATCCCTGTTGAGTCTCTGCTTGGCACATTTTGCACTTGTGTAGCTGATCAGTCAAAGCAAGCCAGAGGAAGGTAAATCCTGCAGAACAGTGTTCTCAAGTATATTCAATGGTTATTTCCATAGAAATCCCTGAATTAATTTATAATTCAAGTATCAAGTTGGTTCACTGTTTTGTTTCTCTTAAGTGGTGATTCTTTAAAAAAAACCACACTGATACAGAATTAAGTGGTTAATAGACATGTCATGTAAAAAAGAAAAATAATTCAAAATACTGCTTGATTCCTTTGCCTTCTGCCTCTAGTTTTTTTCCCCTCCTGAACACAGAAACCAGCTTCATATACATTGCTGACACAAAACTATTTAAGTTTCTTCTTTCCAGAAATGGCGTTTTGTTACCGGACAGAAAATAAAATGGTTCAATTTTATATTTGTTTTATTCACAGCAGTTTCAGGCTTTTACTGTGGCCATCATAGCAGAAGCATAGTCATTAAAAACAGACCTCAGAGATTTTAATTAGTGAAGTCATTTGTGCTTTATCTGTAGGTCTAAGCCTTGATATGCAACTGTTACACAGATAGTAAACACCGGCTTGCCTTTTTACCTCCATGAAGACATTTAGAAAACACTGATTACTTGGGAAGAAAAAAAAATATCACACATACACTTCTCAGTGTATCTTACCCTTTCAAGTATATCAAAGGTTGACTGAAGGACAAACATCACATGGAACTAAAAATACCAGAATGCACATTTTATCAAATGGATAGCAAAAAGCAGTGCAGGAAGAGGGTCAGTGGTAATGGTGAAGAATAATAGTTGGTAGGAAATACAAGGAAGTTTTCTAGGTGTTCATTTTGCCTGTTAGATGAGTCACATGTACTGCTGTACATCTGCAGAACAGCAAGCAAGGTTTCATGAGACCTGTGAAAAATGCAGAGGTATTGTTTGGAAGAACTGCATCTCTGGAACATGGAGATATTTCTAGGGACCTCTACAAGAAGCCTCAATCCTCCTCCTAGGTAAGTCAGAAGGATTCCTACAATTGGCTTTAAAAGGGAGTGAGAGAGATCCTTTTGGTATGCTGATGAGGCAATGTGGAAAAAAGCTATCCTTCAACTTGTATGCCAAATGAGAAAAAAGTAAAGCAGGTAAAATTGATGTAAAGGAACACTTAGCTAAAGCACTGTCATTCAATGTAAACAGCCAGGAGTGTAAGTACCATCACAAGAAACAAAGCCGTTTTCCTTTAATATAAGTAGCTTTGAAATAATGTAAAATACTCTAAGGAAACGTGATCAAAATTTGACAGTGTAAAAGAAATCTAGCAAAGGAGAGTGCAAAAGGAATAGGAGATAACTGGAATTCATCCAGGCTGAAGCTAGCAGGAAACAGAGCAGCAGAGACCAATTTTATCAAGTAAGATTGAATAATCAAGAACAATAGAAGCAATGAGAATATTTTAAAAAATCGAATAGTCTGAAAAATGGAAAAGAATTTGAGGTCCCTAGGTGAATCAGGATCAAACCGAAGAGTAAGAAAGAGGCTGTTCCTCTGTTATAAGACAGGAGAAAAGGGAGATACATACACACAGAGCAATCTCACTACACTAGGATCTTTGATTATCGTTTGCATATCTAGTTCTCTAAAAAACAGTAAATTAACTGGATGTGGATATCTCACCTTTCAAGCAGCAATTCTGTCACGAGTCTGGATTAAGTGTTCTTGTAACTCTGTTTTAAGACCTACAGTCTTAGACTGTGTCCTCTGTACAGAATACATGTCTGTCTCTTGCTGTGCTTGTCAACATTGAAATATTTTCTTTAAAGATCCAAGGTAGCTTCCCCACCTTTATCCAGCCTGTGTTGGACCGCATGCCACAGGAAGCCTGGTTCGTGTCACATACTTGCTATTTGATCCATTTTATGTCTGAAAAAGATTACACTATGAGATCCCATGAAAAAATATTTGTTCAGCTTAACTAGGAAAGCTTTGATCTTATTTTTCCCATTATTTTGAGAACATAAAAGATAAAGCACTGTATGTTCGCTTATGTACATCTCCTTCCCTAGGAATAAAATCTTCTCCTAGTTTCCCTGAAGCACAAGTCTGGAGATGTGTCATATCATTGTGCTTACTTTCTCAAAATTGCTTATTCTTCTTGCTTTGGCACTCAATTCAAAATAAATTAGGGATTTTATATCACTCTTGGATTTTGATGTAGACTGTAATAGCAGCAAGCAGCAGTACATTTTGACAGTTCTATAGAAGTCCTCCACTGGTTTCTTTTAATACATCCTGGGTATTTATTTAAGCAAAATAGCTAAATATCAGCCATATGTTTTTATTTATTAACAGTCCCTCAGGAGCACAAGCAATCAATGTCTGGATTTGGTGCATTTTCTAGTTTGCTTTCTAAAGTTTTGTTTTGTCTATTTCTATGTGTTTATTCTAGCAAGAGCATAGTCTAAGAAGAGGAGAAGCTTGCAAGTTTTGTGATTGTCCAAAGTCCCAGTTTGTTCAGTCCATGCTCTTAAGCACAGCCTTAAGAGTTTTCCAGTCATCAGAAATGAGACTTAATCCTGCATAGGAAGGTGCATCGTGCCAGTTTTCCAAAACAGACTTCACGCTGCAATTTTTGAAGACCTTTTTAGATATCTGCAGGCTCATGCTATGGAGTTCCCTCAGGATGAAGACAGGGATCTTGAACTTGCTTTGACATCCTCACACAAGCCTGAGAAATAGGGGGTCAAATATGTTCACGGCATCCTGTTTTGCTGATGAGATATTCTTTAGGATTCTGCATCAGTTCATGCCTCCTAAATGCAGAAACTTTTTGGAATCAAACCTGAAGATCTGCTCAACAGAAACTCCAGCTCAGAAATGACGAGAAGTACAGATAAACAAGAGCAGTGATAAATGCTTTCTTGCAAATACTCCCTATCACACAGCTCAGACATCAATTTCAGAAGGCAAACAATGCACGGAATATTAAATTTCAGTTCGGTAACAGAGTATTCTTAATCTTCTTTGATGCAGCACACTGTAAGGTGTAAAACAAAAGTGTGATTAATAAACAAGCTAAAAGCCTTTGTGGTTTTCCTTTGTTTTTCTTATCTAGAACTTCTATATTTCTTCAAGACAAACAATTCTTGTCAACATACATAAATAATTGGAATCACTAATAGATTTAGCTGCTTTCAGATCCTCCGCTAACATGGCATCTCTACTACTACAGCAGGAAAGTAAGAGCACACTTGGTGAACCTGTCATTGCTTAGCAGGAAATCAAAAAGAATTCCATTTACCAATAATATGCTACTAATGCATCATTCAAAATATGGTCATCCTTTTGACAATGGAGAGTTGCTGAAGAATGTAGGAAAAGCAGATCTTGCTGGAATTCAGTCCTGAATTTGTTGATTAAGTCTTTGTGTTGAAATGCAGGAAACTTCCTTGGGTTACATCCCTGAGGCAAATAGAGAGGACATTATCCATCCCAGGTGCCCAAGATGAGTTCTGCTGGGGTTGGAACTATGCATGACATTAACTATTCCATCAAGATTTACAACCCTTTATTAATTAAAAAAAATATTAATTAGCCATAGAATCCTATTGCTTTCTGTACTATAAAAGTTAGCTATCGTCCTGTCTTGGTTAGATGACCAGCCAGCCCTAAAGATAAAACTACTAAAAATACAAATGGGGAATTGGAGACTGAGATAAAGAAATGGCAGATTTATTAAGCAATTACTATATATTTTCTGCCTTTAGATGAAGAAAGAAGATTGATGGACTGCTGCATACCATATTCCATGGTATAATGCAGTTAGCAATTGTAGTGTACAGATAGAAATGGAAATGGGTCTGAAAAGATTAGTCATATATTAAAATAGACAAAGTACAATGTCTAGCGATACATACCTAAGAGAGTGCAAGGAAATGAAGATGGAAATGAAGAAAGTTTTTTTTGTCATGCTAGTCAAAAGATTGAAAAATATTAGAACATTACAACTATTCAGAAAATAGCCATAGAAAAGACTCCAGTCACTTTACCCAGTCTGACACAAAACTATCACAACAACCTCTCAAATCACAGCCAGGAAAAAGCAGCCGTTTTTTTTGAGAATAAGCCTCCTAGCGCTGTCTGAAATACCACAACAGATGTGCATTTGCAATATACCTGACAGAGGAGTGCAAAAATCAGAACTCCTGTGCTATCATGGCATAGGCTAACCCACCCTGCTACTCAGGCAGGTTTTGGTGCATCCACTGATCTGCAGCCTGTGGCAACGAAACTTCTGGCTTCTGAAAGTCCTATGACTGCAGCGAGACGCATTCAAACCACAGTCTGGCTTAAAGCAAAAGCAGAACAAGGAAAGCTCTGTAGCTAGATTTTCTTTTGCCTTGAACCTTCAGTATTGATTTCTCCATGCTATTACTTTGACTGTCAAGTAAATGGAGGTTTGGGGCATTTAATAGTACGAGATCACACAGACTGTGAAGTAAATGGAGGTTTGGGGCATTTAATAGTACGAGATCACATCATCTATGTTAAGATTCGCTTTGTACAAAAAATACTACCACTCTCCCAAAAATGGCAGAAGATACAGTTTTAAGAAAGTGTTCTTAGAAGGATAATGTCATTTTCGCCATACCCAAACAGTCTCAATGTATGTAGAAAATAGCTGAGCACTCCTGAAGGAGGATGGACAAGTCAATTTAATATCAGCTTGCAGCACAGGCGATCTATGCCAAACACTTCACAGTAAGTAGGGGTCATGGAAAATATGTTTCGACAGAGATCCAACATGGATTTAAGAAATAAAGGTCATAACTAGCTTGCTGGAGATCTTTTAAGATCTTACCGTTGCAGCAGGCATGTGGAAATATCGTATACTTTGGTTTTTCAGAAGTAACAGATAAGAGCATACCCTGAAGATCACCTAACAATAATTAATGCAAGAAGCAAGCGTACCAACGGTGCCCAGCACAAGTACACACCTGTGGGGTAGGAGCAGAGCTGAAGCAAACAGAAGCCAACGACTGGGTTGCAGGCTGAGCCACATGTCCTCATGAGGAAGCAAAGGAGTTGTTCTGCTGTTCTCCTGAACTCCATCAAGCAGGGAAAGCCAGATTCTCTGTATGTGAAGCAAAGGGCTTCTGCAACAGGCAGAGCATCACTTCTACTCCCAGATAGGGAAGTGAAGGATGAGCTGACATGAATCAAGAAGGGAGATGCAAGATACCTCATGAATAAGAATGATAGAATTTACTTCCGCTCTGATGTTAAGAAATAACTGACTGGTGATTCAGAGTCCCAATCTGATCCCTGCAGTGCGTCAGGGCTACGCACTGTCCTCCCAGGGCTCGATGAGTTGTCAGAGTTCTGAACAGAGCTGCACCAGACTTGCCAAAGTTGGGCTTATAGGATCAAATAAATTTCTCAGAGGGGGAAAAAAAAAAAACAAAATACAAAATCACAACACAGCTTGATGCTTGTGCTAGCATAGTTTTAGAAGTCCAATACTTTTAGTTCAAATGATTGTCAAAGTAGGGAAATTTGAATTTCAAAATGCATTGGAAAGGCCTAACATTTTGCATCACTTCAGATGAAACATTCTTGGATTTGTTTTAGCCTGTTAGAGAGTGGGGGACAACTGCTGGGCAAGAGACAGGGTCATGTGAGAAGCACACAGAGAGAAGACGATGTGAGCAAGATGGCATTGCCCAGTAAGCAGCAGAGTAAGTAGATTTTGGTAAGAAGACAATACGAATACGGAACAAATCGGGTAAGTGGTATCAGAATTTCCTGCAAGCTCATTTTCCTCTAGAAACCCTACCAAATAAAGTCAAGCTTTTCAAATAAATAACCTTGCACAAATGCACGAAAGTAAAATCTTCCAGCACCTTACTTTGTACTAGTTTTCCACATGCAGTGTTGTCTATCATATTCTTACATTGTTTCAGGAGTTAGAATACGCGTAGTGAATAAAGACAAGGGCTTTCATAAAGACAGAAGCTACTCCTATGAACAAGGGACTTAAATGGCATCAGGCAGAGCAGGATTCTGCTGCTGCATCTGATGGGACACATATGCGTAGCGCAATGCAGTACCATGCTGGCTCCACTGAGGCTACACAAAGCAGTTTCTTATAACCCAAAGCGGGAATGTAATAATAATGCAGGTCTGCAGGTCTCAGTATTTAAGCAAGCAGAGATACAACTGAACAGCAAGGTACTAATGTGAAATGTAATACATCTCTGATGTGATGTTAGAATAGTCATTGAAATTAAACTCCACAGTTAGTTACAAATGTATATTCTACTTATAAACACTCATCTTGAGACTGTGGAGTTTGAGACATAGAAGAGTCACAACTGTGTCTAAAGCTGACTAGAATAGTGAAGTGAATGAAGTTTGCAATACTAGCTACTGCAAAGGAAGCCAGAAGCTGCTCCCGTATTGATGCTGTTTGGTGTGCTGGGTCTGCTGTCTGGGAAATGGAACTAATGGAAAAATAACCCTTTTCTCAGTCTCATGAAAATTAGTTTAAACACTTGGATAGGATAATAAAGATTTACAGAAAAGCCTATGGGGAAAATAATTTTGTATTTGTAGTAGAGTTACAACAATGAACAGTAGATAAAGTTGAGCGCCGTATACTGAGCACTAAGATTGAAAGATAGTAAATAACAGATGTGAGCATTGTACATTCTGCACATTGACCAAGCCAAGGGTCTGGTGGGGGTAAGCATGTGAGTATGCTAAGATTGTTGCAACTCACGTGCTCAAAATGGCAGTATTGAAACGATCCCAGCATTAATCAGTTCTGAGTATTTGACTTCGCAGTCCTAGTAATAACATTAAATTCTTTAAGAAAGCTCCAAGTTAGGCCTTAATGAATGCAGGGAAGCCAGTCTAGTTCCTCATATATTTTTCTGATACTCTCTTCCTCGTCCTCTACTCTTGCATTTGCTGAACGGGCAGAGATTTCCTCTCAAGTCCAAAATATGTAAATAATCCAAATGCATCATTACCACCTTCCAGACATACAAAGGTCTGAAAAAATGCATCACAGAGCCAATGCGTTAGCAGATCTCTGGCTGACAGGAAAGGAAAACGAAGCTTATACCAGGATAAGATAGATGCACAGCAGATCTTATTTCAGGGTCTCTTTTTTTCCTCATCTCCATCCAACTCCTGTGCAAAATTAAATAACTAAATCTACTGCTGTTCATGGTGATAACAGAACCCACCATTACTACTTTGCTCTCTGCCGCTCGCACCACTGCTCTGGGCTCCCCCTTCTAGTCAAAGCCATGAAGAAAGAGGGTCTGATGTTGTCAGATCCAGCTTCCACAGGGAATAGCCCTGGGGTGGTTTTACCACAACTGGTTGAAAAAGGAGTCACATTAGCACAACCACTACTCGTAGATGCTTGGGAACACGTTAAAAAGACAAATCAATTTCTATCAAACTTTCAGTCCAATAGATTCTTATTATGAACAGAGAAGGCAATTATATCATGACAATCAGCTGAGTTAATGACCATCACTCAGCTATAACGTCAGCCTGCCCTTACTCACTAACAGATAACACTGCTTTTACAATCAGCTTAATCACAAAAAAATTATAATCTCATCACCCATCAGTATCAGTTGTGCATGTGCTGGGGCAGACCTGCTGGAGAGCAGCTCTGTGGAGAGGGACCCCGGTGTCCTGGTGGACGACAGGTTGACCATGAGCCAGCAGTGTGCCCTGCCTGCCAAGAAGGCCAACGGTCTCCTGGGGTGCGTTAAGAGAAGTGTGCCCAGTAGGTCGAGGAAGGTTCTGTTCCCCCTCTACTCTGCCCTGGTGAGACCCCATCTGGAGTACTGTGTCCAGTTCTGGGCTCCCCAGCTCAAGAAAGATGAGGAGCTACTGGAGAGAGTCCAGCGGAGGACTACGAGGATGGTGAGGGGACTGGAACATCTTTCCTAAGAGGAAAGGCTGAGGGCTTGTTTAGCCTGGAGAAGGCTGAGGGGGGAATCTTATAAATGCTTATAAATAACTTAAGGGTGGGTGTCAAGAAGATGGGGCCAAGCTCTTTTCAGTGGTGCCCAGTGACAGGACAAGGGGCAATGGGCAGAAACTGAAGCACAGGAAGTTCTCTGGAGCAGGCTGCCCAGAGAGTTTGTGGAGTCTCTTTCTCTGGAGATATTCAAAACCCACCTGGATGAGGTCCTGTGCAGCCTGCTCTAGGTGACCCTGCTTTGGCAGGGGGGTTGGACTAAATGATCCCCAGAGGTCCCTTCCATCCCTTACCAGTCTTTGATTCTATGGTGTCAGATCAGTTTGAGGAAATAATTAGTTTCTGTACTGGAATTCCCCGCATTAAGCATATTAGCACACATATACATAGTGTTCATTTAAACACAAGCCATGTAAAACCATAAACATATGGGAGCAGAACTGAAGTGTACAAGATCCAGAAATAATTGAGCAGCTTTATGTACCCAGATGTTTTCATTATGCTCCTGGCAACCCATCACAGAAAACAAATATTTTCTCTTTGTTATTTCATAGGAAGTTTACCAAAGAGAAACACACTAGCATGGTTTTCATTTTTTTTTTTCCAGGGGAAGTGTCCATATTATCTGCTAAACTTTATTTCAGGATATGAAATTTTTGTAGATTTGTGTGTGTGCTTTGTGTGAACATAGGCGAAGCTGCCTTTTAATGCTGCAGGATGCTGATGGTCTTTCCAGTCCTCTGTTTAAAAGCTTAAAATGATGCCTTAGCAAGTAAATAGCCTTTCAGCACACAAACATACTGTTTTGAGTCCTTAAATGTAGGATGTAGATGTGCTGTTAATGAACCTGTATTTATGCCGAAACACTTCCTATCTCACTGCAAAGTTAAAGAGATAAGGCATTTAAAAACACTTAAAAAAATCGAAGTTCAGGATCAAGTCCTTTGCTGGTTTAAATTAATGAAGCAGTGTAATTGATGTGAATGATTTTTCAGCTTTTTTTGATGAAGGAATAGGTTCCTGTACTGTGAACAGACAACTAAATAACAGGTTTAACACTATCTTTCCTTTTCTGGACCCTTTAGAAAGACTTCAGGGAGAACTAAAGGGCCCATAGACAGCAGTTTGTAAGCTGCTGTTGTAGCACCCTCCCTTTGTTCCTTCACCAGTACAAGCTAGAGAAGGCATCTGAAGCTTGTACCCTGAGGTGCTCGCTCCGAAAGGCGGCTCAGCTGTCTGACAGGGGAAAAAAAAAAAAAAAAGAGAATCTCTTACCTCCTACATAAAAATGTTACTGTACTTAAAAAAGATAAAATTCAAGGCTGTTATGTATAGCCAGAGTTTGAGCACATTAAAGGACTGATATGGCTTATGAGAGCTTCTCCAAGAGCACAGATATTCTTTGTAGGAAAGCACGTGGGCTCCACAATTAAGTAGGCTTATGGGGAAAAAAATATTATTAATATACTTGCTGGAAAAAAATCAAAAGCTGTGATAGAGATTTTTTTAAAAAAAAAAAAGTGTTTGTCATTGGTCCATCTGGATAAAATTTTCAAACAATCCTTTCAACGTATCAACTCTAAACACTATTTCCAGGAGAGTTAGATCCAATATAGGATTTTAGCAGTGTTCAAGTTCTAGGTGAGGGGTTACTAGACCCATAATCCGATAGCCGTATCCATCCAGATCCCCATAGCAGTATCCTGTTATTTGGATGACTGCTCTGACTATGAGAATAAGATGTAAACAGCAAGCAACACCACCATCTCTTCATCTGCATCCTGTCACATACGGAGAAGGGCCACCACAGTCAACATTTGAGGGTCATCCCTAGAGCAGAAGTGCCAGGAAGTTCCTCTGAAGGACTTAAGCATCACTTGACCTAATTTCTAGATGATTGCAAAGCCTAGGTAAGAGTCAGCTGGTCAGACTGGGGCAGCTATGTGGGTACATCAAGCAAGAACATATGGAAATGCCAGATCACTTAAGGAGATAGTGTTCAATTTAGGCAATTTTAGGGGAAGGTGACTGCTCAATGGGGCTTTTTGAACAGAATTATGGGTTTGAAGTCTGTTTAAATTCCATTTTAATGTTCAATGTCCTTCTGTATGACTTGACAAGACTTTTAGATGCCTGTGTATTATTGAAAGTCAATGACAAGGAAGTCCTGAGTCAAACTACTTTTTTCTTTATTGTTCTTTCCATTAGTCAGTGTTATGTAATTATTTATGTCAAATACCAGAGAGATTTTTTTCAGCAGAGATCCAAGACTTCCATATCGACATTACACGAGTAAAAAATGCAATGTTACAGGAGTTTTACAATCCTAGTAGAAAGAGGAGTTAAGTATTCTTCTGGACCCTTGCAGTCATCCAACCTAAACGAGAACATTAAATTCTGTGATTAGTCTGCAACGTCCTTTACTTTTTCCCTGTGTACATAATTACTTTTTGAAAACAACAGAAGTGATTTTTTAAATTATTTTTTGCTACACATCTTTTGTTCATTATTATTTGGCTGTACTTAGGCAAAAAGGATTTGTAAATCACAATTGCTCTTTGAAGTACATCCAAGTTAATTACAGAAGCAACAATAGAAAAAGAACGTAATTCAAGTGATTTTTAACACACATGTTCCTTTTTTCTTTACAGAAACTTTCTTATTTTTATACTGAGGACATAATAGCAGTCCCTTTTCTCCTACAGACTTTACCTTAAATGGTATGTAAGTGTTGGTAGTACGAACTTGGGAATGCAAACCAAGATGTGCACCTAGCAACCAACAGTGCACAGAGTGACTCCTGTTCTGTGTGATCTGCTCCACTGGAGAGAGAAGCCACTTAAGACCTCTAGCCCTGGTATTGCTAACTGCAGGAGAGCAGGCCATTAAGTGTAGAGACCCTACATGTCCATATATATTTTTTTTTCTTCCTTACTCCAGTTCGCTACCTGGTGCGAACTGCAGATTTGAATTCTTAACTTTAAAGCAGAGGGAAACACTAAAACACACATTGTGATAAGTATGAAAAATTTTCTAGTTTTGCGGTCAATGGTACAGCTTTTGGAACAAAAGAAGAATTTTCAGATCCTCTTCCCAAAATGGAACCTACAACAGAAGGCAAACTTTCCTCTGCCATCCTCCACAGACTTTAGGAGTCGGCAAGCAAGAGGTTCAGCTGCAGCATCAGGAAATCAAAGAACTCGGCACAGTGAGTTTTTTAGCATGGTGCAGAAACAGAATGAGGTAGGGTCAGAAAAGCTTAGTAGATAAGAAAGAGTATATGGGCAGAGGGTAATAGGAAATGGAGAAAGACAAAGGGGCCAGGTGACTTACCCAATTCAGATATCTCAATTTGTGTCTGTCTGAACCCAGCCAGTGCATGCAGTTTACCACTCATTTTCCATTCCGCATGGAAAAGAGTTATCCTGCTTTTCCACTAGAAGTATTTCACAAACCATAAGCTCAATTGCCTCAGAATACAGACCCTTCTGGGGTGATGCCACCATCCTAATTAAACAGGAGGACATCCATGCAGAAGCAGCTTCCTTGGAGGTGCTTTTCCTCAGGAGCAACCTTCTACCAAACCCACACAAGCTGTATATAGGCTCATCAGGGCACACCAGCCCAACACATCTGCTACCCTGTTCTCAGGTCCTGAAACTTGACAGACATCAAAACCTCCTACATAGAATCACAGAATGTTAGGGGTTGGAAGGGACCTCTGTGGGTCATCTAGTCCAACCCTCCTGCTGAAGCAGGGTCACCTACAGCAGGCTGCACAGGACTGTGTCCAGGCAGGTCTTGAATATCTCCAGAGAAGGAGACTCCACAGCCTCCCTGGGCAGCCTGTTCCAGGGCTCCGTCACCCTCAGAGAGAAGAAGTTCTTCCTCATGTTCAGACGGAACTTCCTGTGCTTCAGTTTGTGCCCATTGCCCCTTGTCCTGTCACTGG
>Ga0065711_1041013_pt1 | contig 16476 bp, 9 predicted proteins | sample Hoacrofraction12_FD_59098 | JGI IMG/M metagenome (GOLD analysis project Ga0065711, IMG submission 59098) | Hoatzin crop microbial communities from Cojedes, Venezuela - Epithelial fraction 12 v2 (version 2) | ecosystem: Host-associated > Birds > Digestive system > Esophagus > Crop | place... | reverse complement strand
GATTGTCCCCATCTTTCCTATAGGCTCCCTTTAAGTACTGAAATGCTGCAATCAGGTCTCCCCGCAGCCTTCTCTTCTCCAGGCTGAACAAGCCCAGCTCTCTCAGCCTGTCCTCATAGGAGAGCTGCTCCAGCTCTTGGATCATTTTTGTAGCCCTCCTTTGGACCCGCTCCAACAGTTCCATGTCCTTCTTGTGCTGAGGGCTCCAGAGCTGAATGCAGTACTCCAGGTGAGGTCTCAACAGAGCAGAGTAGAGGGGCAGAATCACCCCTCTCAACCTGCTGGCCACGCTTCTCTTGATGCAGCTCAGGACACGGTTGGCCCTCTGGGCTGCCAGTGCACATTGCCTGCTCATGTCCAGCCTACAAGTTATCCTTGTAGCTTCTAAATTTGAGGTTCAAACTTTGTTTACGAATGCTTGCATTTTGGCAATGTAATAACTTTGAGGAAGTAAAATTGCATTTTCCCTTCTTCGCTTGGTTCATCCCATTAGCATTTTATCTCTGCCCATCTAGTGAAAACATCTTGAGGCATTATCAGAATCCAACTGTGAGTAGTAAAGAATAACTTCAGAACAAAAAGACATCCGTGAATCAAGTACAATACTGATATCTCAGTAGGCCTGAAAGCAGCCTAGCTCCGAAACCGAAGGTTTTATGCCAGATGCCTCTTAGAGTGCCCCGCAAATGTGACTGGAAGTATAATATACTCTCACAAATAGGTCGAAGGAAGGCAAAAATGAAACTCACTAATTAAGGTAATAAAAATTTATGTTCAAGCAGTGAGATGATGAAAATTAATACTACTCTCCTGAGTGGAATGGAACTGTGACAACTGAAATGAATTGAAGATATACCTCCAGTGATTTCAGTGGCTGTAGGAGATTGCTTTTATATTTGGGGAAAGGAAAGATTTGCTTCCCTGGCTAGAGAACTTCTGTTTCTTTAGGGACTGGGGTTAGTCTTTGGTCTAAAATCCAAGTCCTAAACTCATCAAACCAAAGGCAAAATTCAAAAAGTACTCATGTTCTCTTGCATAAGTGCAGGTTTATGGTAACTTTACATTTTCCACTCAAACACACTTTGTGGTATCTTTAAGAGACAGAAATACAGATTAACAAGCCAGTATTGTAATGTGACATCATACCACTTGGAAATCAGTATTACTTATGTTGCACTAATTTTGCTGTTGAATGCCAGCTTGACAACTTCTTAACTCATCAGAGACTTGACGTAGCAAAGACTTTGCTGCTAGTCATTTCCTCATTACCAAGCAGTTAACTGTTCATTTCTGCTCAAGCTATGTCATTGAGTCAGTGGCACTTGAACCTGCTGCTATTGGGATAAAATAAAACAATACAGAATGTGTACATGAAAAACGCTTCGGTTTTAAAGCTCATTAGGTACGCTATGTGAGAGAGAGACATAAATTTTATATTAGCATTATGTATATTTTTTAAAATAAAGAGCAACCCTCCAAGACCTACAGAGAAGTTAAACATTTCATTCATAGAGAAAGTCCAGTGATTAATATCTAAACACATAAAAATATGGCCTTTATATATGGAAGATGTACGTCAATGAAAAGACACGGATAAGTGTACTGTATCACTTGCTTTGTTTCTTTGTTTTTTTTATAAGAATAGCTCGTCTTCCTTCAGGTTTCTTTTCTAGAGGAACATTACCTGAAGGAATAAAATCACCTAGGATGTTTCTCTATTCACAAAATTTTAGGAGATCATAAGAAAAATAGCTGCTTAAATATTTGATGCTATGCACTCAAAAGAATCATAGAATCATTAAGGTTGGAAAAGAACTCTAAGAGCATCAAGTCCAACCATCCACCCAACACCACCATGCCTACTAAACCATGTCGTGAAGTGCCATGTCTACAGGTTTTTTAAACACCTCCAGGGATGGTGACTCCACCACTTCCCTGGGAAGCCTGTTCCAACATCTGGCTACTCTTTCAGTAAAGAAATTTTTCCTAATATCCAATCTAAACCTCCCCTGATGCAACTTGAGGTTGTTGCCTCTCATCCTACTGCTAGTTCCTTGGGAGAAGAGACCAACACCTATCTCACTACAACCTCCTTTCAGATAGTTGTAGAGAGCAATAAGCTCCCCACTCAGCCTCCTCCTCTCCAGACTAAACAGCCCCATCTCCCTCAGCTGCTCCCCATAAGACTTGTTCTCTAGACCCCTAACCAGCCTTATTGCTCTTCTCTGGATGTGTCACTTAGGAAAAGCTCCTAAATAAATCAAGGTGAAGTCTGAATAGACAGTGCAGGATTTGGTAAACAGGACTCAGTGGGAGTGACATACCTTTTTTAATAGTCACGGAAAGCAGATTCATATAACTGAAACTCAAGACACAGTACCCAGTTATTATTTTTATGATGAAAAAATTTCTAGGACAAGGAAATTTTCAACTTACTCTTCTCCACGGCACATCCTGTTGTGTCTCAGGATAGAGATCTGAAAAAAACAAAAAAGTATTTTATACTGTTGGTTGTAACTGTCATTGTCAAATACAATAGGTTTATGCATACACAGATTTATGTTTGTTGATAGGAATAGTCAAAAAGAACTATAACTCATAAACATTGCAATACCTGATACATATCTGAAAAAAGCAATTAGCAACAAAAGTGGAAATACATTTCTGCAGTTCTTTCTTTCCTCTTTTTCAATACATCTGATGTTTCTGGATTTTCTTACAAGTCTTGTTATAAATTTCAAATCATATCAGAGAAGATGTTTAATAGCAATTTTCAAAAATGCATTTTTATATGTTGTCATAAGTGAAAGTCTAAAATGATGCACAATTCAATATATGTTCTATGAGTCGCTGTTTCCAAATACATACCTTTGTAATTCTTGAAACATTTTTTCAGGCTTAAATAGCTTTACAGATTTGAATGACATTTAAAGACGAAGTCAAATAAAAACTCTGTAATGTAAAGGACTTAAACACACTCTGCAGGGCTGTATGAAACATTCTATTAAATATTATAAATTGTCTCAGGGTTTTTTGTACTTATTTTGGGAAAAGTAAGACTCTAGTAATAATAATTAGATAATACTAACCAGAGTAGGCTATGAACATTAATTTCATTGTTTCTACATTTGAGCCCTTGATATTGTTGCAGCAAAACTTCAATATGCCATTGCAAAACTCCACAATATTCCATAATACAGGATGAAAGCTTAATCAGTTTGATTTGGGAATTGGCATCTTATTCATCAGTGATTTGACCACATGTAATATCTATGCTAACATTTCTAACGTGCAGATCTTAAGACCTTCATGCATTGAAGACAGAAATGTTCAAAAGCATTATTCATCAAATTTCCTCACCTTTTTTTTTCTGTCAGTACAGGTGTTTATGCACCCCAGCATGAAATCTATATGCGCAATAGTCATAGAAGTATTCCAAGGGCTTCCATTCAGAAAAATCTAGTGTTGTTACAAGTGTGAAATATTTAAGGGCTGCAAAGTCTAAGAATAACAACGGATATTATTAGGAGGCTGAAATCTGCCATATCAGTAGAGAAAGATCTTAGTTTTATCCCTGCAATAATTAGAAATGCTGGATCTTAAGTGTCCAAACAGGAGAAGATTGATTGCTTACAGGAAAGATATTTTACTTTATGGGGATGGAAGAGGAAACTTTTCTTAGGCAATTTGACTGTATAAATAATGAATACTTGAAAGTGATCTGGCATCAAGATATTTCAAATACATTATTGGTAAAATGGACAAGTGGGCAGAAAGAAGAAGTAACAACTGCAGTCAGGATTTACATCAGAGATAACCTATCGTCAGTTCATAGCATGACCTACTACACAGCTTATTACTGCTCTAGACATGCAGCTGTTGGCCTAAACAGTTACTGACAATTCCAGTTCCTCTTCCAAAAAAAAAACACCGAAACACACAACAAAAGCAAACAAGCAATCAAGCAAACAAACAAAAATCAACCAGATCTAACGAAGGACTCAGAATGCACAATTTTATTCCAGTTTGTGTTCAGGTTAGTTGGGCTTTGAATTTATTTACTTCAGAAGCTGAATTACACTCCTGCAAGTTATTCACACTTTTAAACTTTGCAAGGTTAAAGTTGTAATTAGCAGTGACCTTAATGAAAATTATTACTTTCCTCCTTTTGAACCTAATGGAATAATCTAGACACTCTGAAAGACTTCTACTGCTCACCTTTAAGATAAGTGACTGATCTTGTCACTTGTCAGATTTGTTGAAGTGTTTCAAGCAGGGTTTACTGATCAATATCTGTATAGAGGATACGAGAAAGAGTACATCACGTTCTGCAAGAACTCTATAACTGATTTGGGAAGGGGAGGGCATATCTTTGGAGTGAAAGGAAAGGCTATTGAATTCTTTAGATTCAATAGTGCATGCACTTGTTTTAAGCATGGAATCTGTAAGGACCAGTGAAAGCATATAGGCCTCTTTCAAAGTGTCTAAATCATAACATCTTAAAGAAAAAAAAATAAAAAATTGGAAGAAAGTAAAAGTTTCTTTCACTATGCAAATACCTAACTTCAGGATGTCATTCTCAGGATAATAAATATGCAAAAGAGCACCAAGCACTTACTCTTGAATACAGGCAAACCACTCATGTCCAGGGATGACACCTCACCACATTGGTGTATGTTTGGCAGCTAAATGACGTAGAACCATAGAATCATTAAGGTTGCAAAAGACCTCAAAGATCATCTAGTCCAACCTTTAACCCATTGCCACCATGCCTGTTAAATCATGCCCTGAAGTGCCACACCTACACCTTTTTTGAACACCTCCAGGGATGGTGACTCCACCACTTCCCTGGGAAACGTATTCCAATGTCTGACCACTCTTTCAGTAAAGAAATTTTTCCTAATATCCAATCTAAACATCCCCTGACGCAACATGAGGCCATTGTCTCTCATCCTATCGCTAGTTACTTGGGAGAAGAGGCCAACACTCACCTCGCTAAAACCTCCTTTCAGGTAGTTGTAGAAAGCGATGAGGTCCCCTCCTCAGCCTTCTGTTCTCCAGACTAAACAATCCCAGTTCCCTCAGCCACAACTCATAAGACTTGTGCTCTAGACCCCTCACCAGCCTCGTTGCCCTTCTCTAGACATGCTCCAGCAACTCCATGTCTTTCTTGTAGTGAGGGGCCCAAAACTGTACACAATACTTGAGGTGCTGCCTCACCAGTGCCGAGTACAGGAGCATGATCACCTCCCTACTCCTGCTGGCCACACTATTCCTGATACAAGCCAGGATATTGTTGGCCTTCTTGTCCACATGGGCACACTGCTGGCTCATATTCTCCTGATTGTCAACCAACACTGCAAGGTCCTTTTCCGCCGGGCAACTTTCCAGCCACTCCTCCCCAAGCCTGTAGCATTGCATGGGGTTGTTGTGACCCAAGTGCAGGACCCGGCATTTGGCCTTGTTGAATCTCATACAGATGGCCTCAGCCCATTGATCCAATCTGTGCAGGTCACTCTGTATATCCTTCCTACCCTCAAGCAGATCAACACTCCCACCCAACTTGGTGTCATCTGCAATCTTACTGAGGAAGCACTCAATCCTCTCATCCAGATCATTGATAAAGATGTTAAACACGACCAGACCCAAAACTGAGCTGTGGGGAACACCACTCGTGACTGGCCACCAGCTGGATTTAACTCCGTTCACCACCACGCTCTGCACTCAGCCATTCAGTGAGTTCTTTATCTAGTAGAGAGTACATCCATCCAAACCATGGACAGCTAGTTTCTCCAGGAGGAGGCTGTGGGGAACAATGTCAAAGGACTTAACTAAAGTCGAGGTAGACACCATCCACAGCCTTTCCCTCATCCACTAGGTGGGTCACCTTGTCATAGAAGGAGATCAGGTTTGTCAAGCAGGACCTGCCTGTCATGAACCCATGCTGGCTGGGCCTGATCCACTGGTTGTCCTTCACACGCCCGGTGAGCGCATTCAGGATAAATCGCTCCATAATCTTGCCCGGCACCGAAGTCAGGCTGACAGGCCTGTAGCTCCTGGGATCCTCCTTCCGACCCTTCTTGTAGATGGGTGTTACATTGGTGATCCTCCAGTCATGAGGGACCTCCTCTATTAGCCAGGACTGCTGATAAATGATGGAGAGTGTCTTGGCCAACTCCTCTGCCAGTTCCTTCAGCACTCTTGGGTGGATCCCATCCATCCCTGCAGACTTCTAAGCATCCAGGTGGCATAGCAGGCCGTTAACTGTTTCCTCCTGGTTTATGGGAGGTTTGTTCCGCTCTCCTTCCTTTTCCAGCATTGAGGGCTGACGACCGTGGGGATAACCAGTCTGACTATTAAAAACTGAGGCGAAGAAGGCATTAAGGACCTCAGCCTTTTCCTCATCCTTGTTGGCAATATTGCCCCTCACATGCAGAAAGGGATGGAGACTCTCCTTGGCCGTCTCTTTGTTGTTGATGTATTTGTAAAAACATTTCTTATTGTACCCCACAACAGTGGCCAGCCTGAGTTCTAGCTCGGCTTTTGCCTTTCTAATTTCCTCTCTGCATGACCTAACCAGACCCCTGTACTCCTCTTGAGTCACCTGACCTTTCTTCCATAGGTTGTAGACCGTCTTTTTTTTTCAGAGTCCCAACAAGAGCTCCCTGTTCAGCTAGGCCAGTCGTCTTCCCCATCAGTTCATCTTGCGGCACATGGGGACAGGCTGCGCCTGTGCATGTAAGACTTCCTCCTTGAAGAATGTCCAGCCTTCTTGGACCCATTTGCCCTTCAGGACTCTCTCCCAGGGGACTCTCTCAACTAGCGTCCTGAACAGGCCAAAGTCTGCCCTCTGAAAGTCCATGGTCATGGTTTTGCTGGCCCCTCTGTTAACTTCACTTCTAACCGAGAACTCTGTCATTTCATGGTCACTAAGCCCAAGACAGCCTCTGACTGCCACATCCCCCAGCAGTCCTTCTCTGTTAGTAAACAGCAGGTCTAGCAAGGCACCTCCCCTGGTAGGCTCACTTACCAGCTGCATCAGGAAGTTACCTTCCACACACTCCAGGAACCTCCTAGACTGCTTCCTCTCTGCTGGGTTGGATTTCCAGCAGGCGTCTGGTAAGTTAAAGTTCTCCACTAGAACAAGGGCTAGCAATTGTGAGACTTCTGCCAGCCCCTTGCAGAAAACTTCATCTACCTCTTCATCCTGACTGGATGGTCTATAACAGACCCCCAGCAGGACGTCTGCCTTGTTGGCTTTCCCCTTCATCTTTACCACTCTCCCCCAAGCCTGTAGTTTGTTACATATTTCCTCACAAAACAGATACTCCTCTGTGACACCCTTTCCAACCCGTTTCTCAGAACATTAACTTTTCTATTGTGTTGCATTATAGTTTTAAATCAGAGGTACTAGGCAATAGTCCCTCCAGATGACTTAGGAATTCACTTCCAAGGATAGTCAAACCTCATCTCCTCCATGTCAGTCTTCCTAGACCTGAAACTAAATTAATCCTCCCACCCAGCTCATCTGACCCAACATCAAATTATGATTGAGCTACTTCATACTTCTGCTGGTTTCATGATGTGTGGAACTAGGAAAAAAGGACATTGTAGCTTTGTTCTTCAAAGAACTCTCAGTATTTTTGATGATCATTGTATCTGTGGTAAGAAAAAGTATTATCTTTGAATAACAGGCTTGTCATGCTCCGAACTCCAAAGTCTGTTCCTTACTCATCTTATGCCCATGATTTATATCAAGTAGAAAAGGAAAAAGCTTTTCTGGACAGTATATTGCTGTCCCCAGGCACAGTTTTATCTGGGTTTGTTTTATGCTTTTTGTTGATTATCTTATTAAAGATGTCTAAGCCCTAAGATTTTTGAAAGTGACATCAGTACTTTTACTGTAGATTTGCCAAAAGAGCTTATCATCTAACTCTCATCAATGTAATTTCTAAAAGCACCTGTGTAGGTTAGGTGTTCAGCTGCTTTTCCAAGCATGTTAATTCCTTTGAAAATACAGTCTGCAAGACTTATTGCAGTTCAAAATTGAAGAGGTGTTGCCGTGACTAAACAGATGTTAATGACATCAACAGCTATTCTGAGATTTATTATGGAGGTATCTTAATCAAAAGCATCTGATCCTTCTTTTGGGACTAGGACTGATGGGAGACTTATGGTCTTGCTATTGCAGTTCTCATGAAGTGTGTGGGAATATCACTTCCATGGCTATAAAGTCACTGAGTAAACATTAGCTTTATTTATGGAACGACATTTCTTAATAAAATTGCAGCTGGAGGCCTTTAAACTAGATCTGACTGTTGTATACTTACTTGTGCCAACTGTGAAGTGTCAGTCAGTAGTATGAAATATTTATTATCTGAGGCAAACAGTGATGAAGTGGAAAGAAAAAACAACCTGTCTCTATCAAAATTAAACCTCTCTTGAAAATACAGTCAATTACTGTCAAAAGACTTAATGTATTTAAACTTTAATGTATGAATATTTGCCTTTTATTGATTCATTATGAATTTAAAGCTAAGCAAATGTGCAGTATTTCAGTTTCTTGATTGCCTTTAAGGATCTTTGCAAAGGCCAGTTAGCTACGGAATACCTAATTCCTTGCAATGGCTTGTCAATAATAGGTAAATACACACACTGTAAAAGTAAGAGGGTTCAGGACAGAGACGATAAACTGAAGAGTTATTTCATGTACCAAAATCTTTCTACAAGGGGACAATGAAGTGGTATCAACAGATAAAATGCACAGCTTACAAATACCCACATAACGAAAAGAAACAGAAAAGCATTATCCAAGACATGGGTCCATAAACACATTATTAATTCATAGCAGAGTTAAAAAAGAGGAAAATATATTCAAAGTGCTATCTTGGGATATCATCCAGAAATCTTCATTGTATCACGGGTAATTGCATATCTTTGTAAGTGACTTTCCTTATATAACACAGTACACAGGAGAGCAGATTTTGATTTCTTAAATACTGTCTTGCTGAATTTTGAAGTAGGACTGAAATGAATTGCTTCTAGTCACAGCATATTAATCTCCAAAATCCTCCTCATGTGTTACCACTAAATGATAATTTTGGAATATTAATAGATCTTTGGAAGCACAGAAGATGTATGATCTTTCTTTTCCTACTTAACTACCTATTATCTAACACAATTTTTTAACATTCAGTCAAAGGTATTGCATCTTCAGTTTTGTATCAGAATAAGAATGCTGGACAAAATACTGACTGTTTTCAATTTTTACTCTTATAAAAAGAGGAAACCACTGGGAAGTTTTGGCAATACCCTGATTTAAGTTTATAGGCACAAAAAAAATAGTCATGAGACCCATTTAGACAAGATTTGTATACTGTTTTGTAGTATAAGTTAAACAAGCAACAAAAGTTGCATTCAGTATCTCTGTTTTCTGATAGTCTTGACTATAACTCCAAGGAGTGCTTTAATTCCTTGCCTTCTACCTCAGCAACAGTGAACAAGTGTTTGTTGTCTAATTTTAACTTTTTTCCTTTATTGTCAGGTCTATAAGAAAGTTATTAGTATTTTCATTCGCTAGCTTCATTAGTAGAATTATCCAGAAACTTAATCCTCTTTTGTTATTTCAGCATAAATTTGAACACATAGGCCTCAAATTTCATAAGCCAGAGGTGAGTAAGCCCACTGGAATATGCAGATGGGGCCCAGGTCACTGAGGTTATTTACTTTTCTTGCGGTTCATGAAGAGTTTCTTAATCATAAAGAGGCAGAAAATTTAAGCAGCAGTGAATGTTTCAACTCCAGAACAGATAATCTTGAAGAAAACGTAAAATTTTCTGCATGATCATGCTATACTTGACTCCCATTCTGCTCTTATACATTTGATATAGAGGTATTCTTAATCATTAAACTGATAATGGCCTAATAAATGTAATAGCACTTCATCATATGCAGATTACATCATACTCTTAAAAGCACATCAACATTATTGTTTCAAAATCACTGCAGATTCTGCTACTGCCAAAAACAGTAGATATATTAATATGCAATGACAGCAGTGTCAGAATTATGCCCAGACTGATTCATATGAGTTCATAAAATACCTCTGATAGTGGTAGGGGGTCAGAATCTGTGTAAGCGGTCTGTATTAGTTCTGGCAGCTGAATTGCACCTGTGAGTGATAAAATGGTAATTGCACCATATTATCAGCCTGCAACACTGACATTAATATGTCACACCACTATACCATTACATGGATAGAAAGGTAATATTTGTCTTTGATTTCTTTTTAATTTGTGTGAGAAAAAATGTTTTCTGTGCAAGACATGTAACATAGAATACTAAAGGAGAAATATTTCTACCGATATCATACTAATATCTATGCATCTGCCTTATTACATTTTTCTCTATTAGGTTTATTTTATGTTTTTCCTTTATGTAAACTTGCTATATAGTCTTCTCAACAAAAGCATGCACAACACACCCAGAGAGAGTTGTTCACCCACTAAACAAATTCAAGATATGTGATTTGTTTTCTGTCCTTCCCCATGGCAAACTCATTTCTAACTTCTGCTGCGGTGACTCATCCACCTTCACAGTATCACTTCAGACCTTTAAGCACCTCTGTTTTCAAGTCTGGACCTCAGGTCGTCACATGTCTCCAAGAAGAGCTGCACAGTACACTAACTTTTAGCATAGGACTAGCATCAATATCCCCGGGTACTATCTGTTATCATCTCAGCTTTTCTATCTTATTTTTAGTTTTACTGGAAGATGCCCCCAGTAAATAGTCAACTCTGCCTAAGGGAAGGTTGTTTATTAGTACTAAATCTTCCAAAAATAGGACATATTAACAACGACCAGTGCATAAATGTTCTCATCTTCCCTTAAGTCTTACCATTTTCTGTAAATTTAGAGATACCCCAGCTACTTCAAATGCTTCTGCTAGGCATGTCCCTGTGTTTACATCTCTGTTCTCTCAAAAAAAATCTCACTGTAAACTTTACTTTCATCCTCTTCTCCTGTGCCCCTTTCTTTCCAGTCTTAACCATTTAGTTTTTCCGTCTCTCTCCATCCTCTCAAATCTAATGAAACAGCTATGTAACTGTGTAACATCTTCTTCACTAACCCTTTTACATTATTGTGGTTTTTGCAAGGTGGCTTATTTATATCTGCTGTTTTTCCATTAACTCTGATTAATTTGACATGAGTTATCAACTAGTTTAGAATCCTTATTTGTAACTAACTCTTGTGGCAATATACAACACATCAAAAAGCCTTTCCCGCTGCACAGTTATCTTTCCTGTTTCTAGTTGTACTGTTATTTCCTTATGAGGAAGTATTTCAGAGGCAGTAGCCTCAGACTTCTAAAGTAAATGGAATTTTCTATCCTATCTCTTGGCTGAAAATGCTTTCCTTCCTGCAGAATTGTAGATTGAAGGTGATAACATTCAAGGGATGCTTTTTCTCAACCTGAAGGAAACTTGACTTACTGTTATTATCAATGGGATAAGAAGTTTGTATTGTTTGACACAGCATATATGAAAGACAAGGAGGTACCCCATGTAGATGAAATAAAAGTATTTCTTTATGTTAATGAATCAAAAAATAAAACCTGTTATGAAACTCTTTTACTTTAAGGAGCATATAGTAAAGAACTAATCAAAAAACTTGCTTCAGCAAGCATGTGAGGGGACAAAAGAGCTGTCAAAACACTCCAACATCACCACATAGTAGTATCATGCTGCAAGGAATTGAGTACTTTCTTACCAATGCTTGATTTTCATGTTACACCATTCTGTAAAACCAGTGTTTAAGAGACGTTGTGTTTCTGGGCCAGCACACTGTCTTTGAGTCCAAGGTTTGTGCAGAACACAACTTACAAGACCCAAAAGGACAACTGTGCTGAAGGAGGCAAACAGATGACGCTTCCTGCTGAGTCAGCTTTATCTGATTCTGTAATGTAGTGGACTTTCTTCCATAAAGGATCTTCATTTAGTTTGAAGCAAATAAGTGGATCTAATGATTTACACATTAGTGTCACAAATTTTAATGATTTACACATTGATGTAGCACAATGACAGTCTCATTTTCCATCACCCCCAGCATTAAAAAACAAGGAAAAGGCATATATGTTAACCCTAGTATTTTGGACACTTTCCAATTTGGATAATTGCATTCTGTCTACTAACAATTCTCCTGCAGTTTCAATTAGATACAATGTTCTTTTTCACTGTCCTGAGCTCTTGTGTAGTATTGCTGTTCACTGTTTAACAGCTGCCACATTTCACTCGGGAGGTGCTTGCATTTCAGTATTTAATGAGTTGAGCCTTATAGCAGGGCTTTCAATTAACTGCATTGTGACTTTTAAACTGCAATCTGTATCAGAAAAATTAGGTGCTGTGGGAAGGTAGAATTTCTTAGAAAAACTTCAGATAGCTTACGAATGAGTCAGATGTCATGCATAACACAAAGACGTGGAGACATCCTGAAAATCAGGGTTTCTATCGACTGAAATAAGCAGTAAGCTAGGGAATCACAATCACACCACCTTTTCTCTTTGAGCATACAGAACTTATTGTTTGTTGCATTCCGTGCAAAATGGAGCAGTTTGTGTAGGGAAGGCTGAGCATAACCTCAGTCCAGAGCCATCAACATCTTCAACTCCACCTCAGACTGCCTCCGACAACCGGGATTGGCTGACGGGCTGAGCCTTGCTTCTCCCCCCCTTGGGACGCCTGGGGTGAGACTCAAACTAAGCGCTTTTCTCGGGAATAGTTACTCCCTAATGTTTATAGCCAGGCTGTATTATTTATAACCTTTTCACGCGTTTTATATTTGCACGTGCTTTCTTACAGACAGTCACTATCACCGGCAATTCAAAAAACCTCCATACCTGTTGCACAAATAAAACTGCACTGTTTCAGTAGCCACTTGTCACAGTTTCTCACTGAACGTGACCAAACGCGGCCGTGGCAGTTCATGAGCACGACTGGACTGAAGGTGCAGACTGCTATTAGTGTACCCAGAATCGTGGTAGTTTAATACACATATTAAACGCGACTGGACTAGTAGTGGTAAATTGGATATCACTCAGAATTTAAACCTAGGCACACCTAGCCTCCCACTCTGGTGAAGAGGGTTAGAACACAAGGGGGTTTATTTCCTGCCAAATTAACGTGACACTTGTACCAGGAATAGTGTGGTCAGAACGAGTAGGGAGGTGATCATGCTGCTGTACTCGGCACTGGTGAGGCAGCACCTCAAGTATTGTGTACAGTTTTGGGCCTCTCACTACAAGAAAGACATGGAGTTGCTGGAGCACGTCTAGAGAAGGGCAACGAGGCTGGTGAGGGGTCTAGAGCACAAGTCTTATGAGTTGTGGCTGAGGGAACTGGGATTGTTTAGTCTGGAGAAAACGAGGCTGAGGAGGGGACCTGATCGCTTTCTACAGCTACCTGAAAGGATGTTGTAGTGAGATAGGTTTTGGTCTCTTCTCCCAAGTAACTAGCGATAGGACGAGAGGCAGTGGCCTGAAGTTGTATCAGGGGAGGCTTAGATTGGATGTTAGCAAACATTTCCTTTCTGAAAGAGTGGTCAGACATTGGAATACATTTCCCAGGGAAGTGGTGAAGTCACCATCCCTGGAAGTGTTCAAAAAATATGTAGATATGGTACTAAGCGGTATGGTTTAGTAGTCATGGTGGTGTTGAGTGGATGGTTGGACTAGATGATCTTAGACGTCTTTTGCAACCTACGATTCTGTGATTCTGTGATCTCAGGAACTTATGGAAGAGATCTCAGAGCAAAGAACTGAAGAAGATATTAGTCTACATCAGTTGGAAAGATAATGAAACACTGGAGAAAAACTGGTGTAAAAAAAACACTTGTCCTTATCATTGCTTATAGTCCAGTTACAGGTAGTTTCTAGTGTGGTGTTTGTGAATTTCACTGCTTAGCTCTTCATGCAAATGTATTGGGGACCTGAAACAAGCATTCAGAGATTCAAGAGTCAGATATCAGCATTCAAGATTTAAATTCAATCACTGAAACAGGTACAACACAGGCATATTAAAGGCCATGTGGTGAAAGACTGAGGTAGTTCCCAGCCCACGCTGGGACCCAGTATCCCAATTATGTGATTCAAGATTTTCAACTGATACTAATTCTTGTCTATCACTCAACAATGAATGCAATGCCCACTAACAGCTGGGTCATATCACTCAACAATGAATGCAATGCCCACTAACAGCTGGGTCATAGTGTGTGCACTCCTGAAGCAAATTTTCCACATCAGTTTCTTCTGTAAGGTATCTAGTTTGCAGACCCAGGATACAAAGTGAACTAAAGCCTGGTCAGTGGAGACAGTCAGAAGATTCACTTCAAAAGCCTGGTCCAAACTCTAATGCTAATGTTAACATAGTGTTTGTGAAATGTTATTGAACACGGTTTACTTATAAATCCTGAAGTAAACAAAGCCAACTTTACATTTGCAGATGAAGCAAATAAAGATGACAGACAAATGGACGACATATTCATTCCAAGATCTTATTGCTTGGACAGTTCTGGAAATAATATTTCTAGAGTGCTGCTGTTTCTCAAGCGTTCAGTTGTATACACTCTAAAAATATCTGCAGATGAAGCAAGCCATAAAAGTAACTGTGAGTTATTTACTATGTCAACAGATGACATGATGTAGGAAATGCTTATAATACAGCAAAACCCCAACAACAGATGGATTTTTAGGCACACCTACATGAATTTTGTAGCAACATAAGGGAAGACTAGGTGTGATTTTTCTTAAAACCAAACTATGTTAAAAGAAGCAAGACTACCTATGTTCAAGTCTCCTCTTAGTTTTAATCAGCTACTTATCAATACATTTCTCCAGTTTGGTTGATTCATTTCCCTTTTTTACTTTTCAGCTTTAGCTAAAGGAATTATGGGCTAATAATGACAGAAACTAAGTAAATGTGCAGATGTACAGAGAGACATTTCTTGGAGCAATTTGAGATATATGTAATTTCTGAGTTTATCCATTTATCTGGCCAGGTCTACCTCAGATCTTCATAATAAGTATCTAATAAAATCATAAAATCCTTACGTGTTATACAGCATCAACCACTATTGATGAAACAAAAGCCTCTGTCAAGGTATTACAGGATGTTTGTTGTTTTTTTCTTCTTTAGACCAAGAAATAGCCAAATAATATTTGTTATACAGCAAAATACATATTAGCAGAACAGTATTTCCTGTATTCCTATGTGATACAAGTAATCTTGCATACAAAATTTATTTCATAATATGTTCCATAAGGTTGAAATCTTCTTTTTACTAATCACCTTTCAACAAGATTTGTTAGATCACTGAATCATGACGAATTATTCTTTACATATTAGAATACCCAGTTCACACTGATGAACTAATAAATTAAAATATAATATGAAATGATGACACTGAGAATGTTAGGGACAGTCCTTTTGATGTGGGGAAAGAATTCTTAATTAGACCAAGATTTGCCCTTTAATTAAAACATTATCACACTGATAAAGCTGAATGAAATGCAGTTTCAAGGAATTCAGTGAAATAACAGTAAAATGACCAAAAGCTAATGCACATTTTTTGTACTGAAGCAGCCATATTTCATTTCATTGTATTGAAGGTTAGAGAGCAATCAAGTGTGTTTTGCTATCCCTGTCTCAGGCTAAGGCAATTATTAGTCTGGGAATTTCTCTCTCTGTCTCCCCTACCCCCCACCTTTTATTTTTATCTGTGCTTATCCAAGGGGAAAATGAACCACAGTACTTATCAGCACAATGTATATATCAGTGATACTGAAGGGAACTGACCATAGCTGGAGTCATAAGTTAGCTGCAAATCCACTAGTAATGAAAAAAATAGAAATAAAAATAAAAATCTCTGAATCTACACTATAGCTGAGTGATATATGTGGAAAAATCACAAAATGTGACAAGGTAATTTGCATTAATATTGGATCAGATAGGCTTTTAAAGGAAAAGTAACAGGCTGAAAATCTATCTATAAGAGGACTGGAAAAGAAACTTTCTGAAATAATAATATAGAAAATGCTTCAGTTACGTAGATATTTGCAGGCAGTTTGAAAAAAGTACTAATTTTAACAAAAAGCAATTTTTTGCACAAAGGGATGATAACTACCAGAAGATTATAAAAAGAATAAAATAATTAAAGGAGTCTTAAGATCTTAAGAGGGACGATGACCTTAGACTATAGAGGCACTAACATTTCAGATTAAATGTTGAAGACAACACATTGATTTTGAAATAATTTATATTATATTTTTGGATTTGTTTTAGTCGTGCTGATTCCATTTTAAGACCAAGTTGTGAAAATTGGGTTTTATTAATTCTCTTTTAAATTTCATAACTTACACAGAAATCTCCATACTTTACCAGTATTTTATTTTATTTTATTTTATTTTATTTTATTTTATTTTAT
>Ga0065711_1041012_pt1 | contig 16477 bp, 13 predicted proteins | sample Hoacrofraction12_FD_59098 | JGI IMG/M metagenome (GOLD analysis project Ga0065711, IMG submission 59098) | Hoatzin crop microbial communities from Cojedes, Venezuela - Epithelial fraction 12 v2 (version 2) | ecosystem: Host-associated > Birds > Digestive system > Esophagus > Crop | place... | reverse complement strand
CCAGCGGCGGCTGCTGTGCCCCTTCCACCGCCGCCTGTGATGGGCGCCCCACGCCTCCTCCCCTCGGAAAATGGCAGCGAGGAGCCGCTGGCGGTGGGGGAGCTGCCCGGCTGCCGCCATTTTAAGGCGGGAGGGACGGCGGCGACAGGGCCTGCAGTCCTGCGGCTCCGCGGTGGCCCTGTCCGCCATGGGATCCTCCGGCGGGGAGGCGCATGGCTGAGCTGTGGCCGGGCCAAGGCCCTGGGGTGCCCGGTGGCCGCCCTGGGCCTGCTTGGCCTTGGGTGGGCCTCGACCCCTTGCGCGGCCAGTGGGGCCGTGGAGGTCGTGGGTCTGGTGCTGACGCAGGGCTGCGGAGACCGGTGGGTCTCCTTCTGACGGCTTGCGTCTCTGTCCGCTTTAGGTGTGTGCTTGGGAGCCAGGTGGCGTGGAGGTGTAGGTGGGTTTCTGGCTATGCACCTGCCCACGCATCTAATGGCCGCTTCTGTGTATCTCTGTAGTCCCAGTGCATCCTCATCTGCAGCTCTTCACTAGCCTGCGAAGTATCTCTACAGCGTTACAGGCAGCTGCTGCTGTTCGTGTAGCCAGTAATGCTTGCCTGTAATCTGCATAAACCCTGTAATTCCCTCATGACCGTTTCCTCTGTACAGGTCTATATCCTCACATGTTCTGTTTCCAACACACAGTTTTAACAATTTTGACATCTTTCTCATACCTGTCACTATAAGCGCCTAACGTTGGCCTTGCATACCCGGCAACCACTCTACTACACCTGTCCCTCCAGGAACAGAATGCAATTGCTCTTACATATCACAGAAGCGTTTTCAAAACAGTAACAGATCTACTGTGATTTTCAAGGCCCTGTGTAACTAACCATCGTAGCCATAACTATTTAAGAAAATACTGAAAAATCTGGAAGTATATAAAAATAAAACTGTAACTGACAGAGCTTTAAGACTATAGCAGAAACATCTTGAATTAATAAAACTCTGCACTTCTACAGCTGAAGCTATGCCTTACTATTTTCTGTTGTGGAACCTAATCTTCCTGAGATGCTAAACTAGTAACTGCTCTGGTGGGATCTTAAACTTCAGTGAATGTCTGGGTGTTTTAAGAGCTCGCACTCACAACAGTAGCCTTGTCAGTCAGAAACCTGAAGATGAGACACGTCCATAAGCAATCTAATTTAGTAACAATACACAGCAATGCATTTAGTCAATTCATTTAAAGGTAAAAGATATTTTGGTATGCAACTTTCATTCTATCTGTCCAGCAAAAACAGGTAGTGTTAGTTAGCTGGTAGTAGATTGAAAGGTTTGAGGATTTGTGTTTTGACTGAATTTTAAATTTCATGTGAACAACGTAAAGGACAAAAAGGGGTGTGGACACTGAGTTAGTTTTACCAGAAAATTGTTGCCAGAGTGATGTGACTTAGTTCCATGTAAAGCTTTAGCAATATTCATCTCATTCATGTTGCTAAAGAAAGTGTTGATCTTAAGTATTTTACTTCTTGATACTGTATTGTCTTTTCTGTTGTGTCGGTTGTCACTTGCATGCTTGTTTGCTTGGCAAGATGAACAGGGTGAGCTGTGCTAAATGTCGCAAAGCTGAAGGATAAAAGCCCTGGGCTGTTGATGTGCCTTCTCAAATCATGGAACTTCAAGTGTCTGTCTGTTTGGAAAGAAAAAATCAAACCTATTTCAGGACTTGGCAGAAATTTAAAGTATACACATATAAATATCACTATACTTCTTTCCTTGAGCCGGTATATTTGGAGAATATGTTAGTCTATACCAGCATTTCAGTCTATAAATACATGATCACTTGCTGTGTCAGATAGAGGGTACTAGCTACTTTTGTTACAGGGAAATATTTAATCACTTCAATGTTTTGATACTTCCAACTATGAAATTAATTTGCAGAGGTGCCCACTTAGACTGGTCAGGGCCTAACGGGAACTGAAGTTGTATTTCAAATAATTTCAAATACATGTCTACAAATTCTCAAAATTTTATTGATTTGATCTTTATCAAAGAACATGTCTGATCTTAAATTTTTAAGAGATGATCTCTTTTTCTGAACGTGTCAAAAGTTACTCATTGTGAGATAATCAATAAAAACATTCACTTCACAGAACTTCTGTAACTAATGACAGTATTAAACAACCTGCCAAACTGAAATATGAAAGTGCTACTGATTAAAAGTTGTTGTATTGTTAAAAGCCTTGTATTTTATATTTAGATGCAGAACATACTGTGTATCTCAAAATAATTATGCCTTCTTATGTGGATAAGGAATAATCAGACTATAATCGAAGTTTTTCACCAGTGAGCTAAAACAGAGTTGGACAGAAGTTGCTCAGGTACGTGAGGTACTGCTCACGTAGGTGAGGTTGGCGTGGACCATAGGGTTGGTCCCCTGCTGTTTGCATGGACAGTGTGTGCTATTTTATGTTGGCTTTTCTTCTTCAGGTAGCGTCCTGGAGTTTCACAGAATCACAGAACTGTAGAATAGTTTGGGTTGGAAGGGGCCTTTAAAGGTCATCTAGTCCATCCCCCCTGCAATAAGCAGGGACGTCTTCGGCTAGACCAGGATGCTCAGAGCCCCATCCAGCCTGACACCTAGTGTTTCCAGGGATGGGGCATCTACCACCTCTCTGGACAACCTGTTCTAGTGTCTCACCACCCTCATTGTAAAAAATGTCTTCCTTATGTCTAGTCTGAATCTACCCTCTTTTAGTTTAAAACAATTACCCCCTGTCCTATCCTGCTAATAAGTTTGTTCCCATCTTTTTTATAAGCCCTCTTTAAGTACTGAAAGGCCCCAGTAAGGTCTGCCCTGCAGCCTTCTCTTCTCCGGGCTGAACAGCCCCAACTCTCTCAGCCTGTTCTCACAGGAGAAGTGCTCCAGCCCTCAGCTGATTTTTGTGGCCCTCCTCTGGACCCGCGCCAACAGGTCCATGTCTTTCCTGTGCTGGGGGCTCCAGAGCTGGATGCAGGACTCCAGGTGAGGTCTCGCCAGAGCAGAGCAGAGGGGCAGAATCCCCTCCCTTGATCTGCTGGCCACGTGACCTTGCTGTTCATTCAGGAACACCAGGACTCCTCTATCAATCTGTACCGCATAGCTGAGGAACTGGGAGTCCTTTTTCTCTACTGACTCAGCTACCAGTGCAACCTCCATGTTTGACCTTGGGGGTGGGAACAGATGGCCACAGCGCTTTCGTGGGCAGGAGGCTCAGCAGTGCGCCCACCTCGTGGTCTGCTAGGTTCTCTGTCATATGGGCAGTATTGCCATACTGCTCTGGAATTCCTGGGTTCTGATGAAGATAAGTTTGTCTTTTCCACATAGCAATTACTTCATCTTTTTGTATTATATTTTACCCTAGCTGCTGGTCCTCTTACCAGTGGTTGATAAGACGATCACTGGCAGACCATCAGTGTGGTACCTGCCTGGTACTGCGGCCTGCCTATCCCCACTGCTTTACAAGAACTGCGCTTTTCTGGATTCCATGTAGTTTCCCGTGTGGCACCCTGTTGACAATTCCGAGACATAGAAGACATGGACAGTACCATCATTTGCAGGGATGAGGAAGGAATAATATGGCAAGAACTGACGGTAAAGGTGACCGTAGGGAGCAAATGTAAAACTGGTGACACCTGGCCTTTTATGTGTGTGAAAAGCACTCCAGGATGTGGCATAAGCTGTACATGCTGAGAGCTTTCTGCTGCTACCTCTGTGCTTGCTGTGCACTGGAGGACTTAAGGGCGTGCAGCCCACTCACTGAATTGAGGGTCCTACATCCACATTAGCAGCTGAAACATATTATGTGCACTTGTGGAATGCTTCTTCCAGTTTTGTTGCATTGGAAAGGTACCTTGAAAAGGCGTGTGAAGTTTGCATGCACCAAGATTGCATCATGAAGAGAATCAAAGCACAGCTGAGTGGCGGCGATGAGAGATTTGCCTTGACAATGCACTGTTGATATGAACTAAAATGCTGTAGTAGGCATATCCATAGTTAATTTAGAAGCTCAACATGTTTGGTTACACAGGGTTTGTAATAAACCAGTATCATACACAGAAGTGTCAGTAATGATTTTTAAAATCATACGGGGGTGTATTCCTAGAGCAGCTTTACCTGTATAATGAGTAAAAATAATCCAGTAATAAAGAAATTAATTATTCTTCAGTATCTGATGTAACAAACTTAAAAAACACTGAGTAGGCATATGTTATGTCACATTGTATCTTAAGTAAACAAATACAGATTTGTTTCATTGCCATATGAATTCTGAGATTATACCAGGCACTGAAAATCCACTTTTCCTTAGGACAGTGATTAAAATCTCGAGCCCTAATCCTGGAAGAAATTCCTTTGATTACTGAATTCGGGTTCTGTAGTTGTTTAACCAGAGTTAGTCTAGTCATTTAAACAATTTCTACAGAAATCTTGCTCCAACTTTCTAATGTCAGGGAACAGTGCCACATTAATGACCTTTGTAGAAGTGGCAATGCCAGGGGTTCCTGAGTCTAAGCACTGGGTTTTGTACAGACACTAAAGAAGGTGTTCAGCTGTCTGACCACACATGAGGCTTTAAAATTTCTCCTTTATGCTCAAAGTCCATGGCAGAAAAGTCTGTGGGTTGGATGGAATTATCTCCTTGATCTGTTCTGATTAAATCAATCCACTCCAGACAGTGACAAAGGATTAAGTAATTAATTGTCACTTTCTGCACTCTGGTGTCCTGCGGAATTAGTGCAAGTCTTTGACTTCACCAGACCGTGGCTGCACTTCGTAGCCACTGTGAAGACCAAGTGAGCATGGCCCTATCTAGAAAAAAGTTCAGACAGCTAGAGTAGTAAATGAATGTCTTTTGAGAATGCAACACACAGTACTCTTTGTGAGAACTGTACTATCTACTCCATGAGTGGATAATTTTGCAGATGAATTTTGAAAATTTAATAGAGAGCTTCTCTACTACAACTATCCACCTTCAAGAACATATACCTACTAGATCTTCATTTAAATTCAGCATGCACTTATAAACCAAATCATCCACTTGTTTAAATAGATTTGATTTCTTTGTTGAAGTCAAATGGGGAAACTTCATCACTGGGCTGGGATACAGTAGACCAGTATCATCTTTTGGTAGGCTGGGCATTTTTGAAGCACCAGCCTTTGTTTGTGATATAACGCTTTGCATATTGAGTCAGTTAGCCAAATATATACGTTGTTATGAAAAAACAAATTTGCAGTGGAAATTGTGGTGTACAATCAAGGGCATTGTGGCCTGCTTTTGGTATAAATATATGCAGTTTTTCATGACACTTTTTTCCTCCATTGCAGTGAGCCTAGAGAAAACATTTAGTCAAACCTCTTATGTGTATTTTCATTTCTTTCCTAATTTGTACAATCAAAACTGTCAAAGTCAAAACCTGTTACATACTAAAGCTTAAAATCCCTTGCTATTTTGGGATGTATTTTTCCTTCCTGGTAGCATCCCAAATTACAAGCCTGTAAAAATACTCAAAAGTGTATGACCCCTTCCATGCAGGCAGAGTCCCGTGTACCTGACTGACGCCCTGTGATGTTCCTCAGCTCATTTTCGCTGTCTTATGATACCTCTCATGGAGACTGATCCTACACGGTACTCAGGGCTAGCACAACTGCACCACAGGCTTGTAGGCTGCCTTGCAAATACTTGGGTTACAACACTCCGCCTGACATCGGGGCAGCTTTAGGCACATCTGTCTTTGCGAGAGCCATTGCTGCTCCTCACTGGCTGTGAGCTGCACCCCAGCAAACCAGGCATGGGTCTGTTTGTGGAGGTGAGGAGCCAGTGAAGATGCTGGTTGTGGCCATTGGTGGTGGCTGCAGGGCTGTGAAACGGAGGCAGATGTGTCTGTCCCAGCAAGAGTGGTCAAGCAAGGTGGGCTGTGACTACCCAAAAGGGCTGTCCCAGGAGGCTGACTGGGGGACATGGGCTGCTGGACTGTGACAAACCTGATGCTTGTTTAAAGCAGAAGGAGGCAGGAAGAGCAGAAGTAATATTTCCAAGAGCTTGATAATCAGGGCAAGTGCAGGTGCTGCCAGCAGCCTGCTCCATAACCTTGGCTCATCAACCTAGGGGTGAAGTAGGCTCCAGTGCTTTGACAGTCATGGGTGTGAACTCCTTCCCTGCTGAGAGCATTCCTCAGCAAGGGACCCCAGCAATGTGAGACCAGCCACGTGGGTACCCATGGGCCAGAGTAAGCAGGAGCACCCTGGGTGTGCAGAGCCCCCTCACCAGGCTGCTGGCCATGGGAATGACAGGCAGGGGTATGGTGTGGCAGCACAGCAGGCAAGCCAGTACAGGGGAGTCTAGGGTACCGTGTCCTCCTGCCACAACAGCTAGGGGAGGCAGAGGCCAAAACTCAAGGCAAAAAGTGAACAGTCAAGAAAAGTGATTCAGACGGCTGTTAGAAGATGGATGCAGAAATAAATTTTGGTCTCATCCCTCTTCAGGCTAAATCCTTTTGTTTCCCCAAGTGCCATCTGAGTTTGCTCAAAGCACACGATGTATAAAATTAAAGACTACAGCTCTCTATTCCATGTGCTCCTGATATTTGCTAAATACGAATTTCAGAACCTGTTCCTTTTAGCTGAGACAATATTGGCAGCAGCAAAGCGTGACCAATTCTTGTTTGTCGAACTGTGCTGTGCTGCCATTGAACCTCACTGAGGTTCCGTCCACAGAACTGCAGAAGCACTGAGGCTGGCTGGCACCTCTGGAGAGCGCCCAGTCCCCTCCCTGCCCAGAACAGCTCAGCCACAGCAGGTTGCTCAGGGTCATGTCCTGTCAAGTTCGAGTATTTCCAGAGCTGGAGACTTAACAGCTTCTCTGAGCAACCTGTTCCAATGTTCAACCACTCTCATGGTAAAAAAAGTTTCTTCTCACGTTTAAATGAAATTTTGTGTGTTTTGATTTGTGCCCACTGCTGCTGCTTCTGTCACTGGGGACCACCAAGAGGAGTCTGGGTCTGTCTTCTTTACTCCGCCCATCAGGTTCTTTACTCCTGCCCACTAATCCTTACCCATCAGCTCCCAGCCACCTCATCATCCATCCAAAGGCAGAGATCCATGCATCCCCAATGCTCTCTCACGTAAAAGATGATGTACCCTGCTCACCTTCCCAGCCTGTGCTTCCTACAGACCCTGCATGTGCCCATTGGAGCACTCCAATTGTGTGAGCTATCTCAACATTCTCTCTGGTCACCAGTTCTTGTTTCAGGCCTTACATTTATTGCATATTGATGCTTTGGAGCATCAAGTAACTGGCAGTTTCATGATGGCTGAGGTATTTTCTTAACCTTTGATCACAGAAATCCTATTGCACTTCAGTACTTGGACCATAGTTCGCAAGATACTAAATGCAATATATGGGATAAGAATGCAGTCTTACTTTCCATCACTTTTAAGGAAATAAGGGCATAATTTCTGAATTTAGACATCCATTCTACAGAATTTCATGTAAGGTTTTAGATGAATGTGTTTTAAAATGACCGTGATTAAGTGGATGTAGCACAAATTAGAAGTTATTTCAAGTAACTGTAGCATGTTTTATCTTTTATTTTTGGCAGGATGTAGGGGGAACAGTAAGATCTAGATGGTGCAACTTGCTCACTGCCAACTTCAGTGTCTATTCAAATAGAATGTTATCATGCAAAGGAGAACAAACATAGTTTTTGAAGACAGGAAAATAGAATCATGAGGAAGATTTTGTCCAGGATCACACGCTGAGCCAACAGAAGATCAAGAAATTTGGGTCCTCATATCCCATACCTTGGTAAGAATATTTAACTTCGTCTGTAACTAGATAATTATTACACAAGTTTATAAGGCACTACTTACAAGCAGAAATTTCATGGCAAAGTTCCTCTCTGAGCTTCATGATACCAAGGATCAGGCACTGTTGCTATCTTTGTGCCCATTCACCAAGTACAACCTGCAAGTTGTGTTCAGTGGCTGCAGAAAGTCAAGAAGCAATTTTAGCAGGCAGTCCAAAAGCCCTCATTTTTTTACAAGTGTAGACATTCATAGTTTCATTGTCAACAGAAGGAATTTGGCTGAAATTGTGGGTAACTCTTGTCCAGGCAATGGAAAAAGAGAGTCGTGGTGGAAGGAAAGGCATTTTCAGTTAGAGCCACACAGGAACATAAATGTTGCAAAAGTGATTGTGCAAAATCTATCAAAAGCAGAAGCTAGGGTCCTGGCTTGCATATTGGGGGGTGCCCGTGCAGCTCACAGGAAGATTGAGTTGCCGTAGGAGAGATTCACTGTCTCTCCTGAAGGCTGAAACCCGTGCAGATCTCAGCCTATGAACAGTTCACAGTGTTGTGCACTTAAGCCTTTCATCCTGATAAAGTAACAACATGAACCAACAAAGCCATGTGGCACTTGGCTGATTCCCGGTGCTCACCATTAATCACTGGGTATTTGAGAGCAAAATCCTGGGAAGGGGAGAAAAAACAGCATGAAGATACCACTTTCTGCAAATCAGAATGAAAAGGCCTGTAGGAAGGGGCAGAGAGTATGTCCTAAAGCAAAACCTAAATGCAGACAAGAAAAAATAAATTGATCAGCAGGAGGTGTAATGCTTTTTGATGGTGAGGATCTTGGCAGACAATTTTGTAGCAGGTGTAACTTCAAGGATAGAAACAGAAGAAAATAAAATAGCAAAATCTGTTATGTGACACATTTTTTACCTATTGTAGCTTATTACCCTTTGCCTCTTTAGGTACGTGGTACTGTTCTGCTGTGTGTTACCCTTAGTTACAGGATGCCTATATTGCATGTTGCTGTTAGAACAGCAAAGACACTATGGTGATTATGAATGTTGGGGTGTGGGGTTGTCCTTCTATCCCTATCCCCACCTTTTGTATGTAAAGATTTTGGCATGATAGTTGAGCTACTGAGGCAGCTCTAAGTTTAAAATTAAAGTTTGATTCTGACATTTCTGGAATTCTGAGCATAACTTAACAATTTTAATATTCTTTCAACTTGTTTTTTGTAGGGAATATCAGAAGAATAAACATAAGACATAATTGTGTAGTCATGTACTTTCATAGACAATTAGGCTATCTGAGTTTTAGAACACTCAGATATGATTATATGTACTTCTCTGTTTGTTTGCAAACCCAAAGAGCCAGGAGAATGCTTTCAGACAAATTTAGTTTACATGTTTATGTACTTTATCAGTACCTGAGGGAAATACTTAATAAGGGGATTCTAGAAAGTAACTACTGAAAAAATACACATTAATTCTATTATGTATTTTCTTATAAGGTATCATATTTTCAGTACTAGAATGTTTTCTTTTTACAAGTTCTCACACAATAATGCTTCCTTTATAATTACGTTGCATGTTTTCCCTTCTCAGTCTCTTTTTTTTTATTCTTGGGTGAGGGGGATGAATTCCTTGGAGATTTCAGGATTATTCCTCTACAGCCAATTTTGGCTGAAAATAAATTTTTCCACATTTTCTATTTTTTATTTTAATATATGATGCAAAATTAATGTTATTCTATTGGATTCTTCCCTCAATATATATTGCATTTTCCTTGTCTGGGCTCAAATAAATTTAATCAAAACATAAAAAGTAATTTCGCTGGTGTTCGCCCTTTTCATTAAGCCTCTAGTCTTCATTCTTAGGAAATCTATGAAGTTATTAGTTTACTTAGCACCATAGTTAATTTCAAAGTATGATCTTTTCACTGTACACCAAATAAAATTCCAGTTTATACCAATAATTAAAATACAATCCTATCTGAAAAATGACTTAATAATATGGTATCTTTTTTATTAGACAAGGACTCTGTGTGTACAGACAAGACGCAGGATGCAGAGTGAACCCTGGAGATCTCATAAGCAGTGTAAGAGGTGGGGGAAGAACTAGACAAGAGAGGAAGAAAAGCTAGCCTTCACAGGTGCATGTTAGCACTGTAGGAGTTCCCATTCATTTACTGAGAGAAAAGCCCAGTGACTGTTGCCCCAAAAGAGAAAAGGATTAAAAGGAGAGCCTGAGGTTTCGCAGTGTTTTCTTGTTTTTATGCTTGAAGAGGAAACAAATGGTTTGGGGGCAGCCCAGTGTGCATTTAGCCACTGCAGAAGGTACTTTCCCAGGCATTGACTTTCTTCAGTGCTCCTTACCTTTCTGTCCTTACTGGCATGTGTTTATGCCTTCTTAGGAAATATTTTGACAATGGCCAACTAAAGCATGAGCGGCTACAGTGGTAGCAAGGCAGAGGCTGAGTAGTATTTAACAGTGACAAGAAATAACTGAAAGCAGAAGAGGAAAGTGCCTGTGTGATACTGAAGGGCTGAGCAGCTGCACTGTGGATGGTAACATGCTGCCACCATTGCGGACTGTTATATTAGCAAGGCACCATTCTCTTAGCCCCCTCCATTGCCCCACCAAGTCTGCCTGGCAGTGCCTGGGAATAAAAAAGTTACACTGAAATTTTGAATGCGTAATGCTGCAAGTAACCTGAATATTCTTTTTCTGTAAGGAGCGTTTGTGTGAGCAAATCTCTACAGACAGTGACTGCACCCAGGCACACAAGTCCTTTTTCTAATCAGCAGTTGTTGGAATAGTAAGGGGAGAACAGGGAAGCCAGCTCAGCGCTTTCAGGAAGCCTCCCCAAGGGTGTCTAATATTGTCTCAAAGTCATTCTGAGATCTGAGAATGGATTTTCAAATATGAGAAAATTGGAGTTCTTAGATCAGTCCAAAGCAAACTAAGCATAAAACGGTCAAGCCTTCTGCACTGAGGTTCCATAACATGTGAAGCTTAAATAATGGAAAGCTGCCCTTAAGGACGTAGGTGGTTTCTGCCAGTTCTGCCTCTGCTGTTTCTAAAACACTGAAAAGCCTGTTTTTACCCCTGAAACCTCATATTGTAACTTCTCTGTGCAGGTTAAGAAGGAAATAATGCATCCCATTTTCTGGTGTTTTGAAATAACTATATGTATGTAACTAGCAAGTATCAATACTATACAGGCATTAAGGAAATGGTAGTGCTGAGCACCAACTAGTTCTGAAAATGCAGCAAGGGTGTAAGGAAGCATTTTGAGTTTTGATAGTTGCAGTTTTGCCAAGGTGTCTGTTTAATGCAAAAAGCTACTGGAAATATATATGAGATGTAATCAACACCTATTTTATGGCTGCAAAAAAAATACTGCCACAGTATCCTGGATCAGCACCATCAAATGACAGGGTAGGGAACAATCAAACCAAATATGTTGCCAATGGCTCTTTTAGCCTCCAAAAATGGATGTACAGATTCTACTGCGTCCTCTGCCAGGAGAAACTGGGGGAAACTCAGTCCTGACCCTTCCTGCTTGGCAAGGCCAGCAGTTGTGAGGCACCAGCTGCCTGGCAGGTCAGTGTTTGTACAGCCCGCCAGCCCCCTGTTTGCCCCTAATAGCAGCATTTATAGGAGTTAGAGTAAAAAAATTGTATGTCAGCATTGTGAGGTGAAAATAGCTAGTGGCAGAGTGTTTAAGAGACTTCCAGCAAAACTATGTAGGAAACTAAACTTCAGTAGTCCTGATGCTGCTAGAACAATTTTATCTATTTTTATCTTTGGAAAGCTAATGTAGAAAGAGATATTTAGCAGCACAACAGTGTATCATTACTTTTTTCTTAGCAGGTTAACCAGCCAGAAGGTGTCTGCTATAGGAGAACGTTATTTTAGTAGTAATATTTCCACTTTCACAGGAGTAACAGTATGTCACAAACTGCAGAGAAAAGGTGAAATCAAAGAAACAGATGATAAGAAAATGTTTTTTCAGATCTTTTACACACTACTTGTCTCTATAATGGCATTCATGGGTGCTGATTTCTAAAAGTAGTATTACCAGCCTAGCCACGTGAAAACAACTAGTCAGCACTGCCAAAAGACTGGGTTTGAAATTTTCAAGATTTTAAAAGTGGATGTGCTTGTGCAGCTTCAGTTTACCTTTGCAAATATTCTTCCTGAGCCACATGTTCCCTAAAATGAAGTAACTTTTAAAGGTGAAAATACAGCCTTAAAGTAGGTGTGAGACATTTTCTATTGTTGCTGAAGGACAACTCTTTTAATCCCCAGCTTTTTCAAGACAAAGGAGCTGCCTTTCCATCCTCCTAAACACAATGAGTCTCTTACAACATTTTACTTGGTTTTGCCTCTAATAGTTTCGCGGTTTTTTCTTCTTTGTGCTCCTGTATCTCATTTACTCACCTCTTCTTCTCACTTTAGGCTCCTAGTGTACATTTTCCAATATTTCTTTTGCTCCTCACACTTCATATCTCTTAGCAGCATTTCATAGTGCCCGGTTTATATTCCCTGTCCTCCCCCACACAAAGAATGACAGACAGTGCTGGTAATTACCAACCTCATTTAATTAAAAACAAAAACCTGTAGCGAGCATCTTAGCATCAACTTAACTTCTAAGAATACCTGTTTACTGTAATTCAGCTCTGCACTAATTTAGCACACGTAAGTGTCCGTATGAAAATTCTCTGGCTCAGGGCAAGCAATGCTTTGCTTTTAAGCTGGCAGAGCAATATCAGGACATCAAAGCTCAAAGGCCGCTGATGCAGTGCAGCAACTGGATTTGTGGTAGTTTTCAGTTCAGTTCATATATGTAACCTGCATGCTTTTTTGCAGTCTGAATTTTCAGCTGCACTGCACTAGCTTACATGACTTAATGACAAAACAGCCACCACTTTAAAGAAATGCATAGAAAAAGTGTTTGTCCAGTTGACTTCAGCCCTGCAGAGAGTAATGGAAATGCATGGACATTTGGAGGGAGAAGAGGAAACTGCTGAGCATCACCAGCTGCATTCCAAAATGCACATGTCAGGGTTTGTCATTAGTGCAAAAATAAACAAATTAACAAATGGACGTAAAGAGCTAGGCTACCCTGGAAAAAGCTGGAGCTTGTCCAGGTGCAAACCTTGTGCATTTTAATAGTAAAAAAAGAACTTTAGCTTCAAGCCAAGGTGGAACTAAGAAGCATTGAACCATTTCTCTTCAAAGAGGATTACGTAATTTGACTGAGGGGTGAGGCAAATGAAGCTATTTATGTAGGCCTAAGGACAGCATTGAAATAGTTAAAATAATTCAGAACAGAAAAAACTTACAAAATATTTTCTACATACCATAAGACTATATAGATTTATGTTGGAGGAAGACCTGCTAGGACTCACTAAGGTTTAAGTGGTTACCTTAGTACTTGATTTATGTCATCCATTACCAGCTGTAGTGTGTAAGGGGAATGTCTCATCAGCTGAGCCTGACTTGAGGACCGATAGGGTGCTTTGGAGCCCACTGTTCACTCCTACATAGTTTAAATGCCATTAGCTCCCAAGAAATGAATATTTGGAGTCACTGGAACAAAACCTACTACTATGATTATTACTGTTACTACGGTAATACTCAATCACAGTTCTTTCACAGCACTTAAAGGAGTCCCTTGGGGACAAAGATCTAAAAAAAGCTAAATCATGGCCAAAAGGTTAGAGGAGAGGTAGACAAAGCAAAATCAGATAACAGAATACTGTCATTTTATTATCCTTCTGATACACAAATTCAGTTAGATACTTGTTTCCCTTAAATTTTAAATTAGGCATGTTTATTTTTCTCCTGCTGTGGCAATAGAGGAGGTAGCAACATGAAATGAGTGAAGGAGTGAAGAAGGATGGAGAGAGGTAGAAGAGGTCTTTGTACAACCATCAAAACTCAGCATATCAGAGTTAAGTAAACAAGGTTTCTCACGGGTCTTTCCATTTTTTATAGCAAGGGACTCTGGTGGAGCCCTGGGAGAACAGGGAGCAGGGGTCAGACAATGCTATAATTTACAGCCTTTGTGATCTGTCCACACTGGCCCTGGGTGTGCAGAAGGAGCTGAGAATCTTCCAAGGGACAGCCAAAGCCCATCCTTCAAGTGGCTCCAGCTGCTTCCCGTGGGGTCAGTCAAACAGGAGTCCTCAAGCCCCAGTGCTCTTGGCTCGTCCCTGCAGCCTGAGTCTGATCTTTTCCAATTACTTCTATGTTGCAGTTAATATTGAATTTATTGTGCTAGGAAACCGTTTGGACACAGATGTGAAATTAATAATGAAATAATTAGCAGAGACATTATTTCATTTCCTGTCTTTCCTGTGCTGAGGGCTCCAGAGCTGGATGAAAGACTCCAGGTGGGGTCTCACCAGAGCAGAGTAGAGTGGCAGAATCCCTTCCCTCAACCTGCTGGCCATGCTGCTTTTGATGCAGCCCAGGATACCGTTGACTTTCAGGGCTGCGAGCATACATCGTTGGCTCATGTCCAGCTTTTCATCCATCAGTACCCCCAAATCCTTCTCCACAGGGCTGCTCTTCATCCACTCATTGCCCATCTTATATTCATGTTTGGGATTGCCCTGACCCACGTGCAGGACCTTACACTTGGCATTGTTGAACTTCATGACATTGCCACTAGCCCATCTCTCTAGCCTGTCAAGGTGCCTCTGGATGGCATCGCTTCCCTGTAGAGTATCAACCACATCACTCAGCTTGGAGTCATCTGAAAACTTGCTTCAGGTGCACTCAGTGTCCATGTCTGTGTCCAGTGTCCATGTCCCTGACAAAGATGTTATATAATATATGTCCCAATATGGACTCCTGAGGGACTCCACGCTTCACTGGTCTCTGCCTGGACATCAACCCATTGACCACAACTCTCTGAGTGCGACCATTCAGCCAATTCCTTATCTGCTGTGTGGTCCACCCACCAAATCCATTTCTCTCTATTTTAGAGACAAGAATGTTGTGTGGGACAGTATCAGGTGCTTTGCACAAGTCCAGGTAGATGATGTCAGTCACTTTTCCCTTATCCACCAATGCAATAACCCCATTGTAGAAGGCCACCAAATTTGTCAGGCACAATCTGCCCTTAGTGAAGCCATGCTGGCTGTCACCAGTCACCTCCCTGTCTTCCATGTACCTTAGCATAGTTTCCAGGAGGATCTGCTCCATGATCTTGCGAGGCACAGAGGTGAGACTGACTGGCCTGTAGTTCCCTGGGTGTTCCTTTTTTCAATTTATGATCATGGGTGTTGCATTTCCCCTTTTCCAGTCGCTGGGAATTTCACCATTTTAAGTGAAGGAATATCTCCTTTAGCCTTTACTGACCTTCTTGTTTGGCCTAATAGCACCTTCACCTTCTTATGGGATTGCTGGCTTATTTGTGACAGAGCAAGATCCTTGCCTCCTGTGTAAAAAAAGCTAAATTACACTGTAATTTAGTTTCAGTCATTAAGTATATCTAGTACAACTCCTTTCATTGCTTGACATCTGTAACTGGTTGTAGAATTATCCTTGAAGTACTTATACTGATCTACAATTCTACTCTAAACGCACAGTATCATATTTATCAAAAGTGTTCACAGCACAGCATACTGTTAGAGCTGTTATTTCTACTTCATGCAACAATCCCCAGAGAAGAATAAATATGGGGAAGAGTTGCCTGTTACAATAACCCACACTAGATACAGGCATGTCTGAAAAAAGATAAGGAATATTACACAGTGCCTAAATCCTCAGCAGGTATCTGGACAACTGATATTTAAAACCCAACAAAATTCATGTGGATTAGTTTTGCATGTAAGACATTATAATACTTCTGAGCTTTGTTACAAAGGACCTAAAGGCAAAGTGATAGTCTCTTGTGAGTTTAATATACTGAGACAGGTAGAATTTCTAAAGTATAGTGTGTAGAACAAGGAGTAGTTAAATCTGACTGTCCTTGGAATCTGGCTGTTTATGTCAAGTCTGTTCTGACATTTCTGTTTATCATGCTTTATTCTCACCTCTTTGAAAAGGAGTGATGAGGCTATTTAAACATTTTACATTTTTCTAATTGTTAAGTGTCATAGCTTAATGTGGCAATTGGCAATTAGGACCTGACAACGGCTCGCTCACCCCTCCCCTTCACCTGCAGTGGGATGAGGAGGAGAAATGGACAAAAGGGGAAACTCGTGGGTTGAGATAAAGACGGTTTAGTAAGGCAACGAAGGAAATACTACTAATAATAATACTGATGCTACTAATAATGATGATAATAACAATGAAAATAATGAATATGCAAAACAAACTATATACAACACAGTTTTTCTCAGCACTTGATGACCTATTCACATCCAGTCCCTGAGCAGTGATTGCAGAACCCCCAAATCACAAAACTCCCCCAAAATTTCGAACTCCCAGAGAAAAGAGGATTTGAAACAAGAGGAGCAGAGAGATTCCTGTCCCCAGCAAACCCCCATTCGTAAACTGGGTGTGACGTGCATGGCATAGAATATTACACAGAATCACAGAATCACAGAATAGTAGGGGTTGGAAGGGACCTCTGTGGGTCATCTAGTCCAACCCCCCTGCCGAAGCAGGGTCACCTACAGCAGGCTGCACAGGACCTTGTCCAGG
>Ga0065711_1041011_pt1 | contig 16477 bp, 5 predicted proteins | sample Hoacrofraction12_FD_59098 | JGI IMG/M metagenome (GOLD analysis project Ga0065711, IMG submission 59098) | Hoatzin crop microbial communities from Cojedes, Venezuela - Epithelial fraction 12 v2 (version 2) | ecosystem: Host-associated > Birds > Digestive system > Esophagus > Crop | place... | reverse complement strand
GCCTGGACGTGGTCCTGTGCAGCCTGCTGTAGGTGACCCTGCTTCGGCAGGAGGGTTGGACTAGATGACCCACAGAGGTCCCTTCCAACCCCTACTATTCTGTGATTCTGTGACTTGATATACAGAACTTCAAATGTTCACGGGAGCGTGTATGCACATAAACAGAATGCAGTATAAATGGATACATATGGCTGTATTTCTGTGCTCATTTTAAATTTTGTAACTCTAAACCAGAATTATTAGCTGCTTCCGCGTATCGTATCCTCTCCATTTCATAGTATTCAGGTTTCTTATAATTAGAGGTCTTTCAAGAGCAATTGCAAGAGTTATCAAACAGATCGGCATGTATTCCAGGCCAAGTCAAAATCAACCTTTTTTTTTTTTCCCATCTCCCATGAAGTTCTGCAAACCTTTGCCAATATTTCAGCCAACAGTAATTGTCCAAGTGACAAGACTGAGCAACCAATTTCTTGGTTAACAACTACGTCAAACTTTAAGCAACTACTTTCAGCTAGGCTGAAGGAAGAGAAGGGATTAATAGATTTGGGGATCAAAAGTTCCAAGTGAATTCAAAGTTTCATCATTATAAAACCAGCATATTTTGCTGGAACTGTTTCATTGGAGATTTCCAACATGTTTATTCACAATATTGAAGTTATTTATCATCAAAACAACACTGGGAATAAAGGAACTGGTTAAAGTCCATTCTGAAGGTGGAGAGCTAAATAACAAGCTCATGGCCACAGCAACATGTAAGACATGGAAGCTCTAGTACAGGTGCCCCAACTCAGAAGTTTATAATTTACTCAAGGACTTTCCATTTTTATTGTCATTAGATTCTGTTTCTAACCCTGATCCATGTAATATTAGCAAACACACAGAACACTTTTGAATTCTTTACCATTAACTCTTTGTTCCTAATTAGATGCAGCTAGATGGAGTGGCAACTCCCCAAGAGGATTTATGAACTTGAGATCTAATTATACCTTCTCCAGTTCTATTTTGCTCTAACATATGATACAGAGATCAGTACACAGAAAGCAATAAGTTGGAGGAAAAAATAAAATGGAAATCTCAACTGCTGAGTCCTGAGGGAAACAGCTGAAAGGCAGGAGTTACAAATTAGTTAATAGGAAGATAAATTTTCACCTGAGGATAAAGCACTGGGGACGCTGCTCCTGGAATAGCATGTGGTAAGCTCTTTCAGCACAGGAAAATATATGTGGGGGAAGTGAGGAGCACAATTTTCCAGAGTTACTTAAATAAAGCTGAGTGACCTGAAAAAGAGTAGAAAATTAACATGATCAATACATTTCAAACTAATTATGTTTCATCCCTCTAATCCTGAGTCTTTTGTAAAGCTCGCTAAGCATTATGAACAGAATCTCTGTATGTATGTAAGTGGTACCTTTACAGTATCTACGAAGATTTAAATTACAGAGAGCTGTAAGCACAGAAGATCTAATTAAGATACAAAATTAAACATAACTAGAGGACTCAACAATACTGGTTTGTGCACTGAGTGAAACAAAACCTAGTAAGTTACTTTATTATACCTCATGTCTGTAGTTCTTTAATGTCTTGACTTAAAACTCTTACAAAATGAAATATGATCACCCCATGAAAAGTTAAAATTGAAATCAAAGGCTGAAGTTATAAACTAATTCATTTATTACATGACAGAGCACTCTCCCACAAACAGTCTCTCTGTAATATAGAATAACTTCTGTGATACACATAGCTTGCAACATGTACTATCCTTAGAGCTTAAGTATGAGTAAAACCAATTATTTGCTACTGAAACCTCAATTTTTTCTGAGAATATCCTGATGTTCTTTCAGCTGATGTCAAGCAGATTTTGGAAAAGTCTGCTAATCTCTACAATTCTGTTCTTTCAGAACAGAAAGTGACTTAGATAAGCAGAAATACCATACCATTTTACAAATATCCTTAAATAAATAATTTTACCTACCTTTTCATATAGATTTTATCAGACCTTCTCATGGGTTTAGAAAATTAACACAGACTCTAACCCATGGCAGCTGGGGGACAACTGGAACAGTATGAAGCACGTAGAACGATATTGGATGCTATGACTTAATCAAATACCTTCCTTTCCATCATGTCCTGTTTTCTCCAATTATGCTCTCTAATAGCTTGTCACCCCTTCCTGTCTCATGCCTGTCTTATTTCTTCAGATATTAAACTCTTGAATCTTGGGGTATCTACAATACTATGGCTGAATGAATCCTCTGCGATACGGCCTTATTCTCATTCAGGCCCTTCGAGGTACCAGACTAAACAAGATTGAATCCACACTGATTCTCAAGGAATCATCTGATGATACCTCCGAAGTGGAATCTGCATGTTCCTAATAGTATATTGCTACTATAATGTACAGTGTAGTAGTACAGTGTATTTCCATGTAAAAATTCATTATCATCCAGCAATTGCATTGAATTGCATATGAAGCAATGTATATCAGTGTCCATTCATGTAGGATTCTTTATGTCATCTCAGAGTGAATAATTGCTCATCAAAATATTTATTTTAGCAGTATTCTGTTGCAACTAAATGTGGGAGGTCAGTGTAGGATAACAAAATAAATATTGCCGAGAAGTTATGAAAAGTGTTTTAAAAAAGAGAAGAAAACCTAAAGTGTTGCTGTAATTGAAAAATGCACATGATAATGTTTTCTTTGCTTCATCCTGGTTTTAAAAATAGTATCATGCCCAACACATCTTTGCATTCTTTTATTGACAGTTAACAAACCACATACCTGAATCAAAAATGCTAACTAATGAGCCACATCACATAACATGTCAGTGTCTGCTAAGGAATTGACATCAACAATTTCTATTACTTTAATATACAGACCATCTAACACTTACAGACTTCAACATAACACCAGCTAAGTGGCTGCAGTACATTTGAGCATTTCAAAAACAGAGAAAACAAAGCTCTTTTACTTTTTTTTTTCATTATCTGGGAAATACCTGCCTAATGCACAATACCATGCAGATTAATAAAGAAAGTGTAAAAGCAATGATCAGCCAAGGTGACCCAAACAATTACAGGACAAAAACTGTCTCATTTTAAACTTGCTAAAATAAATCGGAGAGGTCAAGAGAAGATGCAGCAAACCTTCAGGAAACATTTTAATATGTAAGCCTACCACCTAAATTCCTTTTCTTTACAGCTCTCTCTTGGTGCACAGAATCACGTACCTAATGCAAAATATACAGTGACAGCAAAAACTACCATCATCTAAAACCTTGGGGATGATGGACCATTTCCATTTCTAGAAACTAAATTTAGACTCCCAACGTTGAATCTGCTGCTCCTGTCACTGAATGTCACAGCATTTCTTTCTCTCACATTTACTACTGCTACACACAGAGCCACATGACATAGCAAACAGCCACAGACTACAATTTGCTTAATAAATTTTGAAACCTTTATAATCCTTGTAAACTAAATAAATATATTCAAATACTGTAACACAACAGGAAGTCTGATCTCTGTCCAGTAATGAGACCTTGGTGCTTGAACGAGAAAATAACAGGGAGGGGAGGAAGTAAATTAACAGTTACGCTAACATTAGGCCTGTAAAATGGCTGAGTGAGGCTGAAAGAGAGATCAAATCATCTGAATTTCTGTTACTCCCACTGATCTACAAAGTCAATCTAGTCTATCTAGGTGATAAAGTGATAAGGCTCTTGTAAATACCTAGTCTGTCTCACAAATAAAAGATGTGGAAGATAAGGGTACCACTAGTATTCAAGAGACAAACATCTGAAGAACTTCTTAAGTGGCCTCGTGCACATGACAGTGCACACATGGCCTCAAGACCCCTTTGCCCTGACACTGTCTGTGCCCAACACAAGCCACCTCCCTACGACCGCCCCAGCATAGTGCTGAGCACTTCGTGCTCGTGGCCTGGATGGTGCCTGAACTGAGCGGCCTGGTGCGGAGCACAGGCAGCCGTTCTGAGCCTTTCTGCACCATTTAAGGTTGTTGTGTTTTGGGCAAGGGGTATGTGAGCTCAATCAGCCACTGCATGAAGTATGCATCTAATTTTGCAAGTCTGGCAGCAGCAGCAAACACCAAGGTCGTGTTATGCATCAGGAACTATTTTTAAACAATCGAAAGTGCTACTGCTCATACAAAACATTAGAAAGATGGCTGTTTCACAAATAAGACACAGCAAAAACAGGGGCATCTTGGAAGAAATTTTAAAAAATTTGCTAAAATATTAAAACTTAGATGATCCCAAGATAAAAGAAATGCATATATGTTAATTAATTTTAGGGTTATGGCTTGCCAAATGGACTATATGAATCCACTGAAAAAGATCCACACTGTAACATTTTAAAGAAAGAATGCTTACCATGGTAGAATAAATAGGAAGTTCTTTAAATGGGTTAACAAGCAACAGTATATCACCAATGTAGGTCTGAAAAAAGAAGATATAATTGCTTTATTAAGTAATATATTAAATCTATAAGGAGGCTAATGGTTTTCTTCCAGAAAAGACTTTTGGCAAAGCCTCTTAAATCTAGCTATCAACATATTAAACATAATTTGCAAAGTCAGAGTTTTTAACTACATAACTTTGAGATCTAAATTTACAATTCAGACAGCATTAATCATTCTTTTTGTAATAAAGCTGAGTTCTTCATAATGCAAAATTATGCATAGACGGATTGCACTGCATATATTCTTGGTAGATTATTTGAAAGTTAATCTGTAATTTACCATTTCTTAAACTACCAAAATGTGACATGCCTACCACATAAATAAGTTCCTCAAATAATTTTTTGTGGGATAGATGACATAATTAAGAAATGCTATCTTGATTACCCAGAATTGATACATTAAAACATGTTCCTTGTGGGATAAGGCAGAGCAATTGATACATGGATAAGTATTTATGTATGTGTATGTGTATATGTACATATGTACATCCATACAGAGAAAAAATCCTGGTTATATTAAAAATAGCAAACCATCCACTGACTGCAAAGGTGCCAAGATTTTATTAGTTCATACTTAAACACTCATAAGTGAAACATGTACTTAAACATTAGATTGTAGGTCACCCTTGTTGCTATACTTCTCAATCCACGTAAGTAGATGCTGTTGCATTACCCTCTTAGAATGCAGAAAAACGTTAGACCTCTGTCTCTGAAGAGGTCAGATAGCAAACCATCATGTGAACAGTCCCAGTCATGCTGCCTTTTTCAAAATGAAGTATGTTGATTTGGGGAGGTGGAAAATGTTGCCTTTCATAGTAAATGCACTGTTTTTCTTCTGAAATGCAGTCATTTATTTCCTCTCTCTTGCCCACCTCAACTGTGCTGTTGGGTTTTCCTGCAGAATGGAACTTTATTAAGCTTCATGAAACATGAAACACGAAGTATTCAGTGCTAAAGAGGATTTTGGTTTGGAATTGGAGTGCAAGGACTTTTCCTTCTAAGTCTGAGAATGAAATTACCCAAAGATGCAAGGGTTTTCAGCTTTGATGCTGACACTCTACCTAAGCACAACGGCTGCTGTTGAGCAGAATATTAATGATCACTGCCTATAAATTTCTATTAAGCTAAGGAGAACGGCAGAGCAGGGCATGAGAACCTCTTAGGTGAAATCTTCAGTATTTCAAAATAAAAGAAGACTTCCTTTTTATAAATCCTAAGTATCTGCGGATTCTCCTGAACTCAGTTAAAGTTATCTGTTTTGGCATCCTTGAAAGTGAGATAAAGCAAAAGAAATACTCATAGTAAAATAGGATTTGATCCATGATTCTAAAAACCAGAATTTTTATTATCCTTGAATGTCATAACACCTAGAATTGAAGTTCCCATAACATCAAAGGTATTCACAGCAATATCCCAGTTCCCCATATTCCATTATTCTAAGCAGTGCAATCAACTTATAAATTTACAAATAATTTGCATGTTTCTCATTAACATGCCACTTAACTGTTCAGTAAGCTAGAAGTAAGTTGTGAATAAGATATGAATAGGGATACAAAAATTTTCAAGTGCAGATTTTTCTGCAGAAGTAATCTGCGTTTAACCGGATGCTTCCCAAGTTTATTATAGCATAACTGGGAAAACTTGCTTTACAAAAATCTTGCTATAATTATTTCATTTGGTATCCAGATGTTTAACATTACAATATAAAGAATTATTTCTTTCATGTAGGAAGAGATAATGACTAATTAAACCTCTCATGCTGAATTCTAAGCCTTTTAAATCTAAATTTCTTTTAAATTTCCAGTCATCACGTGATCTATTAAAATTAACATAACTTAAAAAATGGAGAGACCTTTTGGTGGTTTGAGAAGGAAGATTACATGTGGCCATTAATTTTACCAATACACTTCCTCTGTGAAATTAACACCCATAAATTGAATCCAAACCTATCTGAAGTGTCATTCCATTTTTTATTTCTGCCTTTCCTATATAAACTTGGGAAATTGCAGGGCTCACACACACATACGTCTTGATCCATTTAAATATTAGTAATGAGCCTGGTGCAGGTTACTTTCCAGTAGTTATGATAGTAATCCTGTTTTTCCTATCCTCTCATTTGTTCTTTTTTGAAAGCTTACTGTTGATAGCTGACTAGCAACTCACATATATCTGATTATTATTGAAACGCTTCTGAATCTCATAAAGCAGGCTGCTGTCTGTTAGCTCACTCAGAGAAGCCAGGTCATCATTTGGAGCTGGAGGCATTAGCTTGACCTAGAAAACACAAATTAGAAAAATAATGTTACTTCACAACCAATCATTTTGTACCGTAACGTTCTAACCTAAAGTATAAACCTAGATCACTGTAATTTATGGAAAAAAAGTCTTTAGGAAACTGGAAAGTTGTCACTCCTCCCACACAATTACACATCATTAATTTTAAGTAAGAGAAGAACATAAAAAAATATTCTCAACGTTAAGGTGTATAACTGCATTAATCTGATGGACTCTTAAGAACACAGAACCCTACTAGAGTGCCGTTTGCTATCCCTGAAGCCATAAAGATTCCCAGCTCAAATGCAATTCTCCTGTTCTCTTCATTAAATGTTTATAGCAGAAGAAAACAACATCGTAAAAGTTAGCACACTTGTAAACTATATATTGCCCAGTATTTAACAAAGCTCTCATACTACTCTTCATCATACAGGATTTAATATTCTATCGGAATTTTTCCTGCAGAATAGAAGGAAGTTAATAAGAAGTGGGAATCATGTTGTCAAGGAGACTAGAAGAGATTCAGAAGCAGCTACTTTAGTCAAAACCGGTGAATAAAATGAGCTCAATATTTCTGAGTTTTAGGAGGAATAATATAAGCTCTGCAAGGCAAAGTAAATGCTAAGGAAACAAACAAACAAAAAAAAATCCAAAAGAGCGAATAGGAGACAGAAGAAAAAAGAGTCAGTGATAATGGAAATTTGATTAAAGACAAAATAGACTTTGATACATTAAGCAGTGTGCTTATAAATCCTGATCTACACTTAAAATGTAGGTTGATTCCTTTTTTATGTCAGCCCAAAAAATTTTTGCAAGTCAGCAGAATGCCTCATGTGAACGACAGTAGAATTATTTGAATTGCTTGTTCTGAGTTTACTAAAATACTGTCTCAGTGACTATTTTGAGGATGGATAATGCAGATGAAACTTCTTTGTTCTACTATTCTGCTTACCATGAAGGCTCAGGAGAAAAGCAGACACTGCCCCTTCTTGGGGAACTACAGGTATCCTCAGCCTCTGGCAGTGGCATGGGGTAGGAAGGCAGTGACGGAAGCAGCAATCAGACTGGGACATTTTGGAGGGAACACAGGGTGTGCTTCTGGCAAGGAGAAGACCCAAAAGACTATGGATACTGGTGTTTAATACTGGGGATCTGATCCCGAACTATGGAACTTCCACAGTTTCCACAGGTTTAAGGTCTAGTTCAGAAATCATGTCACTCTGGGTTCTCTTCCTACGTTTTTCAGAGCTGCACTATGTGGTATTGCTGAAGAATTTAATCTTAATGAAATAACACTAAAAATCTCTCTTTGTCTCAATGTTTCAAGATTCTTGAAACACACACCCAAACACTCAGTCACATGCAATTTTTAGGTGATCATGAGCAAACACTGGGAAGTTTGTAGTCATAAACAAGCAGGATGAATTAGATGTGCATTTGGATCTTCTCTAAATCATAGATCTTTGACCCTATCAATATTTTCCTTCTAAAATAGGAGTACTGCATACCAGTATCAAAATACCCAATGAACAGATGGCATTCCTTATTCTTCTGTTTTACCAAGAAGAAACAAGTGATGCACACCAGACATCACAACCGCAGAACCACTATCCTTTACAACATAAACCAAAATCTTGTTGTTTTTTCTATTTAAATATTTCACCAGTTTTACTCATATTCCTATGCTGGCATGGTACAAATGAAGTTATAAAACCTTGAAAGCTTCTGTAGTCTACAAATAGAGAAATACGAATACAAATTGTAGAATATCATCATCACACTTCACTTTACACAAAATATTCTTGTGGGTTCAAGGTGTTTGTCAAAAGATAACGACTCACATTAGCACAAAACAAAATGCAAGAGAAACCTTTTATCTGCATGTTTGACTTGTGCCATGCCAATATGAACATTTTTTCTTAGCTTCCAAGCTTTCTGTGGTCTTAGCTATCCTACCATTACACAGTTGGTTACAGTCCAAACAAACTGTCAAGTACTATACTTGGTTTTCAGTCACTTGCCCAACTCAACCTACTCTTGTCTTTAAGTCCAGTACTGAATAATGAGACAAAAGCTTAATCACTAAAGAAACTGCAAAACAGAGCAAAATTAATCCTAAGAAATATCCCCTGGCATGTAATAAGTTAAATTAAGCTTGTGAAGGGTCTAGAGAAGTCCTATGACAAGTAGCAGAGGGAACCAGCGTTGTTTAGTGCAGAGAAAAGGAAGCTGAGGGGAGACCTTACCGCTCTCTACAACTACCTGAAAGGAGGTTGTAGCGAGGTGGGGGTCGGTCTCTTCTCCCAAGTAACTAGCGACAGGATGAGAGGCAATGGCCTCAGTTGTGTCAGGGGAGGTTTAGATTGGATATTAGGAAAAATTTCTTCACTGAAAGGGTTATCAAGCACTGGAACAGGCTGCCCAGGGAAGTGGTGGACTCACCATCCCTGGAGGTATTTAAAAGACATGTAGATGTGGCGCTTAGGGTCATGGTTTAGTGGTGGATTTTGCAGTATTACGTTTAACTTGGACTTGATGGTCTTAAGGATCTTTGCCAGCTTAAATGATTCTATGACTGTATGTCTGAAGCCACAGCTCCTCACAGAGGGAAAGTTTGTGTAAGCAGGGCTTGCAAGGTCGCAGCTTCTGTTGAGTCCCAGAGCCCTGCAGTACCTTTTATGTATGGAGAGCACGCTTCTACTCTTTTCTCTACTTCAAGTGCTATAGCTATAACTGCATTTTTGTTTCTTGTAATACCTCTGTCCTGGAGATTTTCATGATAGTATTGTGGACTTCAAAAAACTTCCATTTTGGGACTGATACAGTGACTGGAAAAATTTGGGACTTCTGCTTTAGTCTTTAATCATTTCCTTATTATTCCTCTAAAGACAAACACATCCATTAGAAAATAATGCTTAGAATAAGTATATGAGGAAACAGGCAAACTCCTCACAGACACCTGTCTTCTTTTTTTATCAGCTCTACCAACAGGCAATAAATGTTAACAACTAAAATGGTATATGTAAACCTCATACACATGTAACAGCATGAATATTATTAAGAGATGTTTTCACTTTTTTCCGCTCACCCACTAAAACAGGAAAGGCAAGCATCTAATCTGCATTCCATCTGCAACAGATGTTGAACTAGACAGATAAAGTAGCAACCCATAAAAAAGTTAAGGAAAAGGTACCTTACAACAGTAGTTCTAGAGGTACTAGCTGCATAGATGTACAAGGACAAGGAGGCAGTAGTGCCCAATCACACTTGAATGATGCTTTCCTTCTTTCCCCATAAAAATTGTGAAAAAACACCTCTCATTCGATTAAGTCCAAAAAGCAATAAATGTATATGTATACAAGAGTAAGTATCTCAAGGAGGTTATTTACTAGAGTTTGCTAATGTATGATTGTTTTTTACATATACATGTAAAATGTACTTACTCCAACATGTAAACAGTGAAATAGGCCAGCTGGAAATTTCACGATGTAGCTTCCCACAGTCCTCATCTCACTGATTCATTTTTTTCAGAAGAGATGTACTCTAAAATGGTGGAGTCTATCAAAATGTTACTTTGACTATTCTGCTTTTTCCTGTGTATTTAAAGTACTTTCTTCTTAAAATATTTGTATTTTCTGAACATGAGTTTCGAACACGACAAACTTACACAGGTTGCTTGCTGTACCTGTCTTTCTGTCTACCTATTCTAGATGTTTACTCCTCCCCCCATTAAAGTGAACACAAATCTTTATGTCACATAGAAGATGCCATTTCTTTCTCTTTTTGTTTTTAATCACGGCAGCTGGATGTAAGGCTGACTAGAAAACAAGAATTCCACTTGGCAAAAAAAAGTAAATTATGTTTTGACATTTGTTTTTGATGATGCACACTGGAATAGAACGAAATGAACAAAAGAATTCCAAGAACTTTTGAAAGTGTCTTGTAGAGAGAAACCAGATGAAAGACAGCAGCCTGTGGCCTCCTTCCCTTATAAGCGTGCTCACCTGGCTTGCAGGAACAAAGGAGGCATAGGTCATCACTATACTCCCTTGGGTACTAACGACACTCAGAACATCAGTGCCAAAGAATGAGTTTCTCTTAATCTATCTCTATAAAGATTAAATCTACGCTAGGCTAGAGACAAATCTCTTAATTTGTAAATAAAAGAAGGGTGTGGATTTGAGCACTGCTCTTGGAATCTCCATATTTTCTGAACTGTTGGCACACTTCCTTGTACATGCTTGGCTCATGCAGCCAGCACTCATGCAGGTAATACCTGGATGTCATTCAGGTCACATGCCAACGGTCACTTCCCATAGGTTGTTTGGGCACGGCCCCAGCTTTTGAGGGAGTAAAGAGTTTTGTTTTATGGATGAGCACTGACCCATCCCACATAGCCCTAGGCCAGAGAATGGGCCCTGGCTTGTTTTTATTTCACAGTCTAGGTAGAGCCAAAGATGCTGACTCTACAGACAGATGGTTAGAAATGTGCAGTGCTCAGTTAAACTCCAAGTAAGGGAACTGAAATCTTTTTCCATCAACTTTTTTTTTTCTATGAAGTTTAGGAATTTGTGATTCACCATTTTCTAACAGACTTCGCATCAAAATTCACAGCTCAATGAGAAAATAAATCACATAGAAATATGAAACTTTAAATGCCTTAAACCCACAATCAATTTCACTTGGTACTAAACATTTTTTACATTATTAATAACTTCTTTGTTGGCACCTTCAAATTCTGCTCTTTTAATCTATATTTCTGAGCATATAGATGAGTTTTCTCTATTTTTTCACCTCGATGCATGTATCTGGCTATCATGCTGATTGCATGATGCATATTTTATGAGACATAAAAGAAAAATAGTGCTAAATACAGCATAAGTTCCAATATAACTATGCCTCGAAGTTATTAGTTTTTGAGATTTTTGTAATACTAACAATGAAGATTCCTATTTACTCATTTAAATTACATGCACTTAACAGCATTCACAATCTGCTCATACAATAAACTCTAATGATTTTTAATTTTTTTGCATACTTGTGTCACTGAAATAAGTATGCATTCTAGCTCTTATATGTAATACTATGATATACACAGTTGTCCCCTGTGTATGTGGAAAATGATATTAGAACAATCACAGTATCAGGGGATACTCTATCTTACAGTTCATATGGCCAACAATATGTAAACAAGAATTGTAAGACAAAGACAAAATATTTTTTTAAAAAGACCCAATTAAGGAAAATAAAAGATTTAATCTATATTTATTTGTAGCATGAAGCACATAATTCAATTCCAGGCCAGTAATTTAAATCTGCTGTCAAAAAAAATATCCTTCCTAGCTGAGAGGAAGAGAAATTGCCAGCTATGATAAAATTCTGGAAATTACTCTTACTGCTTTCTTTGTTTGGCAGAACAGACCTTGACTTTACAGATGATCAAAGAAAATCTTTTACTTAGGAAAAAGGAAAAGCCACTACAAGCCAAGAGAGACCCAAATTGCTTTACTGATGTAGTCATTTGATCCCCATCTCCTAAGCTTCATGTACTAAAAATCTCACTTTGTGAGAAATAATATTTTGTTAAGGCTCTTTTTCATCATTTTTGCAATTAAAAAAACCTGAGGCTACATATAAATTTGAGCTGTTAGTTTTCTCAATGCCAAAAAAGTTATGAGCTTTCTCTATTAAAAATACATGCTTCAGATGTAATAAGATGAAATTTTTCTCTATGTTCCCCCAATAAAGGCCTAATCTGCATGCCATATTGCTCAAGAATGTATATTTCTAACACAAAGCATATGAAATATCTTGCTGATCTATTTCAATAATGTATGAATATAAAATCCAAGTAATGACTCTGCATATACTATTGAAAAATTACACAGAACATGGTTACTTTGAGTGTAGTTTGGAACGCAACTGGTAAGAATAAAAGATAGTGCAAATCATTAGAATTAGTATATCCAAGAGGCAGGGGTAGTGGTAAGGTGTTGTTCAAAACTTTCAATTGGTATCAGTACTAAATAAAATCTTACTTCCTGAGTTGCGAAATAAAAAAATAAAAAAAAAAGCGTTACTTGGAAATATCATCTCCGAAAACTAAGATCTATGTATTATATACACAAATATGGATGTGATATACATATACCTACATTTCATAATGCATGGCAAGTGGTACAGAATACAATCACTGTATTTCCAGGATCACAACTGTGTCACTTCAGAAAAATGCCACATTTTCATTTGACAAAATATGGGAATTCTTTAGTTTACTAAAATTAAACTGTTTCCTGAAGTGACTGAACTGTTTTACAGTCTTTTGTCCATAAGAGCTAAAGCTCATTAAGCCCTTGCCAATGGAAAAGTTCTGTTCATCTATGATTTTTTTTTAATGCAACCGGTCATATAAAAACACACTGAAATAGCACGGTTTCTAACCTATCCCATGTTAGTGCTGATTTCCCAGCTAGGAGTGTTCCTGATTATTCTTTTCCAAGTGAGCATCACTCCTTATTCAGCAAATGCATGTACTGGGCAAGGTTCTTAGTTTTTACTGCTTCTAAAATACTTTGAGATACACATTTCTTGTGACTTGTTTAGAGAAGTATTTTACAGAGTGTTTTCTGCGGAAATTTCTCAGCTAATTGAGCTAAAAGAGATTCACCTTTAATTCTGCGGTCTTGTCTTTGACTTGCAACTGTTGTGGGAAGTTCCACTGAAGTAGGGTCAAACAGCAGAAGGAGTAAAGTTTTGAAAATCTGCCCTGGTACCCTGAAGTGACTCTAGATCATGGTGGAGGACAAAACTACCAGCATGAAGACCTGCTGCTGGTCTTTCTCACCTGGAAGATTAGCTGTTCTTCTTCCAGTCAGTTTCTGCATATGTTTTACTGCACAAAGTATAAAGCAAAAGTTTAGCCTAGAGATAATGAAAATCTGAATAATTTTAGCTAGGTCCGCACCAAAACACAATCAAACAGAAGGAAGTACATATGTTCTTGTCCACACTCGGGTTGAAGACCTAGAAGCAAGTGATAGTCTCAGCAAGACCCTAAGCTAAACTTCTCCTTCTCTTTTCCTACAATTATGGGAGGGTTCCTCCTATTAGTGTTGCAAGCATTTACTTTTCTGACCAGCAGTGCTTCTCTTTTGGATTGACTGCGTTTTCATCACATCACTGCACAGTCAGCAAGGCCAGAAATTGTATGACATGAAAACAAGATGTAAGCCAAGTGCAAAACAATTCGTGGTATCTTCTGACTGAATAGGGAAGTGGCTGTTCTAAAGGGATTCCAAAGCTGAGGGTTTTCAGAGATGGACTCGTATGACTGACATATAAACTCACTGATCGATCTCATATGATCAACACATTCCTCTGAAAGACATTTAAAAAAAGCCGTGGGGTGTACAAGCTTCTGCCAAGGCAATTATGCAGGTTTCTTTTGAACTGAAAGTGGTTTGAATGTCATCAGTATCTTGCTCCTTTGTCATGCTTCAAATCCACAGTAAATTATTTTCAATGGAAATTCTCCCCCCCAACTCTCCAATTCTAAAGTACTTTTTTTCTTAAATGCCTAAATACTTCTGGAATATTGTTTCCCAAACGCAAGTAATAGAAAATAAAATGCCTTGTACCAAAAAAAAAAAACCCTAATCCAAACAATATTTAAGTCCTAAACATTCAAAGTTAGGACATGCTAGATTTACAAGCAACAGATAATTGCCTCCTTTTGCATTCACCCTCTACACTGAATGAGATTGTGATCCTGTGGAGAAAACTCTAAAGGATACCCAAATAATCAGTGCAGTATTGTAATGCATTAGCACAAGAAAGGGATGTAAAACTGCAGCTGTAAATCTGGCAAACCCTATCTTTAAATTACAGTCACTTATTTTGCAACTTAATATTCCTTAGACATTCTTTTTGTTTTTGCAGTCTCCCAGGTCGTGTCTCTTCCCTTTGTAAACCGAAGTTGGAGACCAGAGCACACCCTGGGCAGCGCTCACAGTTGTCCCTCCCCTGTTGTGAACCATGAACGGAATTCGAAGAGCTCTGAGCCCCCCGACCGCCACAGCCGCTGACCTGCCACCGGAGCCGGCAGGAGGCAGCTCTTCAGTCTGCGGAGAGGGAACTCTTTGCGGGGCCGTGCTGGCTGCAGGGAGTGATGGTGGAGGCAAGGCTCCGCAGCGCAAATGACGTCGCTGCTGGGTGGTGAGGGGAAACTGTGGTCTTTGGCTTCATTCAGTTTACAACGTCCAGACCTAAGCATTACCAAATGTTTCAGGAAACTGCTTGCCGTTACCTGTTCAAGTTTGGTTGTAGTGTTCACAGTGACGTTTTCAGACGTGCTGTCTTGAGACTGCTGCTTACACAAGCCTTTAGCTGCATCTTTAAACATGGTGTCTTTCTCCAGCAAACTGTCCTGCTTGGCAATCGGTAAAGCCAGGGGATTGCTACAAAGGGAATCAATAAAGCAATTAGGCTCCTCCTGCAGATGTCAGACCAACAAAAGATTGCCAAATGTGGGTGGCACAAACACAGAACTGAGACACAATTCAGGGCTGGGATACGAGTTCCTGGTCCAAGTACAAAAAAGAAATTGGTGAGAAACAAACTGTTCACATAGGCTGGTCTGTTTCCAAAGACACAGAGCAAATTTTAAACTTTGATTTAAAATTCACCTTTATGCCTATCTTTTCTGAGGCAGAACTCAGCAAGCCAAAGAGAATATGCATGAGTCTGCTTTTGACAGCACTAGGCTGGCAAATCAATAGCCAATTTTGAAACTGAATTTAAAACACACAATTAACCTACACAATACTGTTTTTTTTAAAAAACCCACATTTTAAAATCATTCAATACAGATATTGCCACTGCAGTTAATAAAATTAAATTCCACCACTTTTTAGCTTACTTTCAATCAGACAACAGCCAAGATAAATTTTATGACCAAAAGCTGCTCTGAATTTGTGATATGTTAAAAAAACCCCAAGCAAACAGCAGACTCCTGAAATTACTGCAATGATACACAATACTCTTCATTCACATGTAAGTAAAACCTATTCTTAGATGGATGGAGATGTTTTCCCTACTGACACTTCAGAACACATCACACTTCTGGAAAACAAAATCTTGGATGATTTTGGCAGTGTTGCACATCCCGGAGGAATTAGCGAGGAATCAGCCCCAGGAGTTGAGAACACAAACATCTTAAAAAATAATCATCTGGACTCTGACAGTGAAAATGAGATAATGTCATGGAGCGTACAGCAGCTCCTTGCCAAAATGTGCGAGTAATTCCTTTGAAAGGAAATGTGGACTCAATGTGGGAATGCAGGAATAGTGAATTCCGCTATGGGATAAAGCCCAGATGTCTAACCTGATTAAAAAAACAAAATCGGTTTTTTTGTCAAACTTAGAATCATAGAATCATAGAAAGTTTTGGGTTGGAAGGGACCCCTAGAGGTCATCTAGTCCAACCCCCCTGTAGAGAGCAGGGACACCACTAACTAGATCAGGTTGCTCAGAGCCCGGTCCACCCTGGTCTTGAATGTTTCCAGGGATGGGGCCTCCACTACCTCTCCGGGCAACTCGTTCCAGTGTTTCACCACCCTCATTGTAAAGAATTTCTTCCTTATATCCAGCCTAAACCTACCCTGTTTTAGTTTAAAACCATTACCCCTCGTCCTGTCACTGTTGTCTCTACTAAAAAGATTGTCCCC
>Ga0065711_1041010_pt1 | contig 16478 bp, 6 predicted proteins | sample Hoacrofraction12_FD_59098 | JGI IMG/M metagenome (GOLD analysis project Ga0065711, IMG submission 59098) | Hoatzin crop microbial communities from Cojedes, Venezuela - Epithelial fraction 12 v2 (version 2) | ecosystem: Host-associated > Birds > Digestive system > Esophagus > Crop | place... | reverse complement strand
GGGTCACCTACAGCAGGCTGCACAGGACCTTGTCCAGGCGGGTCTTGAATATCTCCAGAGAAGGAGACTCCACAACCCCCCTGGGCAGCCTGTTCCAGTGCTCCGTCACCCTCAGAGGGAAGAAGTTCTTCCTCATGTTCAGATGGAACTTCCTATGCTTCAATTTGTGCCCATTGCCCCTTGTCCTGTCACTGGGCACCACTGAAAAGAGCTTGGCCCCATCCTCCTGACACCTACCCTTCAGATATTTGTAGGCATTTATAAGGTCCCCTCTCAGCCTTCTCTTCTTCAGGCTGAACAAGCCCAGTTCCCTCAACCTCTCCTCGTAGGGGAGATGCTCCTGTCCCCTCACCATCCTTGTAGCCAGAGAGCAGGCAAAGTCAAACTGTTGGGCACAACAGAGGGAGTGCTGGAGTATGAAAGAGTCTAATGTCTGCAGAAATGATGTGCTGTGTACAGAGATGTGAGCCATGAGAGTACTATATTTGGGGGAAGAGTAATACAAATGAAAGTTTCCTTTGAATAGATAGAAAGGGCCATGCAGTTGATTGATAGAAATATTTCTTTCTGATGTACTATGCTCTTTCATAAAGAAAGATGCTTTGTTGAATAGAAACGATGTGTTGTGCTTTTCCATCATGATTCATGTAAAATATTAACAACATCACAAAATTTTTCCTACTGTATTACTTTCACTGTATGTAAAACAAATTCTGTTTCTCTTCTTTGCTTAGAAGAATAAAGAGGCTTTCCAAGAGTTAGAGAGCTATGGTACTGGTTACAAAAGAAAAAGATTTTTTTAATGATAGAATTACAGTTCAGTGTGACTTTAAAATACTATCAATAATGGCCAAATCCCTGTGAAGATACTCGTATGACATATAAATAAGTACACTTAGTATTAAGTATAAATAAAGTAACCATTCTGAGCTTCAGTCTCTAAATGTAATAATGTGTAAACTGTGTATAAGACTAAAAAAAATTCATGTTGAAGAGTAGCATTTTTTTCCTAAAAAATTAGCTGGAATTCTACTGAAGTTAGTGGAGCTATGTCTTTGCATATTTGGTCTGTTGGATACATGTAGATGTTTTCCACAATGCCCAGTTATATCACACTATAAATCTACCATTTGTATTATAATAAAATTAGATTAAATGTTCTAATCTATGTATCTTCTCTATCACATAAAAGGTGCTTACAAGTATCATCTCTTTTTTTTAATCATCTCTAAATATATTTAGCCCATTTTCTCAGTCACGCCTTGACTTTGATTCTCTATGAGTTTATGTTCATTCAGCCACCAGATTTGTTTCTTCACAAAACATTTAAGAACAATGATTGTGTTTTGTTTAGAGATACTATTATGAACAGTTACTTGCTTACTAATCATAAGACTAACTTACACTCTTTTTCATCCTTTTCTGAGTCTATTGATTATTCTATTGATCTTTCTATTCATTGTGTGCTTGCTTCTTTGGTCTTGTATCAGAATGTGCCTTTTTTCCCTTGTTTTCATAGGTTTATTTCAGACACAAGCACTAAAAGCCTGCAATGTGCCTATTGTAAATTTTGTGATAAGTAATTGATCCCAAATAAAGATTTTTTCATCTTTACAATCTAAAAGATAAAAGACATTAAATTTGAAGAACAAAAAGTGTGTCATTGTTGCTGTAGGAGAAAAAAAGAAACAGAATGACGCAAGAAGCGACTATAGAAAATATTTAAAACAACAGCATAGAAGACTGGGTATGGGGCCTCATAAACTAAAATTTAAAACAATGAAGAGTTAAAATCATCTGAATTTAAAATGTCAAATACAAGTTATGTTTTAATATAGTCTTCTGATTGTAGCCAAGAGACAGTGACTGACTAGTGTAGTATGACTGTACCAGGTACTAGAGATAATAAATGTTATATTGTAAGATAAAATACATTTGAAAAGAATAAAAGGATAAAATATGTAGTTACTGACACTGCAAACAGAGTAAGAACATCTGCATATGTTCAAAGTTCCACTGACTCCATGAGCATGCAGGCATATCTGTAGCTGTGGACCTAACCAGATAGTCTCTATAACTTTTCCCTTTTCTTCTCAGAGATGATCCTATGAATAATTAGGTTTGAAAATGTTAATGTCTGAACACAAATTTCATAGGAAGAATAATTCATTTAAAAATGCATCATTTTTGTTTTCAGTACACACGGAATATTTATAATGATTTCTACAGCTGCTCAAAGTAATGTGGTAAACTTTATGCAGCATTCTATCCCCTAATCCACTTCAAAGCTTCCAAACTGACAATAAAATTTCTTCCATCTTTTTTTAACAATTTTCTAATGCTTTGGGAGTCTATGCAAGCTCAGTTACTTTTAGACAGGAAAAGCATCAAACAGAACTGCCTCACAGATAATCTAATTAAGACTGAATAATTTTTGTATAGGGGCTCAAGTATCCTTACTAAATACTTCAGAAATAACCCAGAATGAATATAAATGATGTGACAAGAGGAGAAAATCAGGTTTACAGTAAATGTACTTTGCAAAATTTTGCAAGTTGTTATGTACTTTGTATATAAACAGGAGAGAAAAGTAATGACATAATACATTATATATGACTAATATGACCCCTTCAGAAAATTCAGTTTAAAAATTTGGAACAAAATTTTCACTTCATCTCAAGGACCTGATTATTTCCAGAAGGATAAATTATTTTTCAAGAACCTTATATTTAAAACTCAAAATTCCTAGTAAGTAAGTAATAAAATCAGATTTTGGAATTTGTATTTGAGTGTCCAAATCTTCTTGTGTTTTCTTGAAAGACAAGCAAATTCCAGAGGCTCAGAAATCCATTGGGAGAGTAAAATCCAATAGAATGTGCATTCAATAATTAGCTACAGACAGTTCCAAACTTTCAATTATCAACAAAACAATTACTGGTAAACAATTTGTATGCAACTGTAGTGCAGTTCAGTTCATAAAAGAAATCTGTAAATAACTGCATGCAATCAACAGGATTAATAGCAACCATTTTCACATTTGAAAAATAAAGAAAGGGGCACACTTTTAGTAGCTGTCCTGTGTTTACTATATGAGTTAGTCCTACTAATAACATGGAAGAGTTAATTTTTCCTTTAGAAGAAAAAAATCCATTTCATATATATATATATACACACACACACATACACATAAGCAATGGTTCACAGAAAACTTGGCGTGATCTCCTAAAAAAACTCATACTGCTAACAGATAGGTTTGTTCCTTTATGAGACCAGAGTTTTTGTGTATCATGATCAGTATACTGGTGGATATTCATACTCCCAAAATCTGAAAATCTGTTTATGGGCAAAAAGGAACTTGCTACTCAAACTTTTGTTAATCCAATTAATGTTTTATTGCTCCAGAATTTCAAATTATCTATTTAATATAGAAAAGCCTCATAAAAAAATTTAAAATTACTGTCAGAACTTTCCCAGTACCTTCCCCTTTTCTGCAAGAATTTTGTAGGTGTACCTGCTCAAGCAGGGGCTTATCCATGGGTCACAGTCCCTGCAGAGAAGTGCTTGTTCTGCTGTGGAATACCTCCTACTCCTCTGACCTTCTTTCCTCTGTTGTTCCCTCCTCCTCTCTCACTTTAGGATATTTTGCCCTTTCTTAAATACATTGTCCCTGAGGCGCCACTGTCTTGGCTGAGGGGCTCAGTCACGTCCTGAGGTGGGTCCGTTGGAGCCGGCTGGAACTGGCTGTGTCAGGCATGGGGCCAGCTTTGGCTTCTCCCCACAGAAACCACTCTGCAGCCAGTAGATGTGCATCTGTACCAAATACATTGACCTTTTCCAATCAACCTAGACTTCCATGAGATTTCAGAGAAGGCAGATTATATTTTTCCTGTCTTTTATTTTTTCCTCCTTTTTGGTACTTCTTGTTTAGTTTTTGTCTTGTGGTACTCCTTAGATGCACTAACCACATCAAAATACTGTTGCTGCTGTATCTTCATTGTTAGTGTCAAACAAATTTTCTTGAATTTTTAAGTAAAAGTTAAAGTTAAAAGACAAGACAAAAGAAATAGAAGTTGAAAAGAAAAAAATTTGAAAGAAGGCAATATTTCAGAAAAATTTCAAATAGCTAAAGTATTCTGAAAGTGTTGCTTAATGAACAATTTTTTTCTTTGGTTTTAACTTACAACAAATTAACTTGTGAGTATATTCCAGAGTATTTTCTCCCCTCAAATTTATTTAACGGAATTACAGTAATTTACAAACTGAAGCATAGGAAGTTCCATCTGAGCATGAGGAAGAACTTCTTCACTCTGAGGGTGACGGAGCACTGCAACAGGCTGCCCAGGGAGGTTGTGGAGTCTCCTTCTCTGGAGATATTCAAGACCCGTCTGGACAAACTCCTGTGCAGCCTGCTCTAGGTGGTCCTGCTTCAGCAGGGGGTTTGGACTAGATGACCCACAGATGTCCCTTCCAACCCCTACCCTTCTGTGATTCTGTGATTCTGTGAAGTTCTCTGTGATGAAAGAAATACGAATTTGAGTTATTCCTGTTACAGTCCAGGAAGATCCGAGCCTTAGATATTCGCTGTTATTCCCAAAGTAAGATTAAGACGCACATGAGGTCAAACGCTACCAATGAACAGGTCTATTGATTGCTTATTCGAACAAAAGCATGAGGAAACAGTGACAGGAATGAAAGGAAAAGAGAGGAAAGAAAGAAACCTAGTAAGCAGTCAGAATAGAGTTGCAAGAGATAGCCACCACCATGGATCCAGCGGTGTCCTGTTGGTTTGTAGTTCCTGTGTGCATCAGTGGTGGGTGTCCCCTTGTCATTTGGTCGCAAGGCCTTTTATAAGGTGTTTGGGGAGATTGTTCCCTGGGCAACGGCACATACCCCATATTCCCCCAGTACTGTGCATGTGTTTTTTTCTCAGTCTTGACTCCGACAGGTTGTGGAGGGGATTGGTGTCTGGACACATTTTCCACAATGATGTACCCATCCTTCCTTTGAGGCTGGTTTTGGGTGGCTGTTTATTCCTTGTCTGGTTTGTATCTGGCTGGACTGCCAGGAGGTCAAGCTAGGCTGCAAAGTATGCTGGCCTGCCAGGAGGTCCTGCAGTGAGCCGGGCTGCAAACACGCTTTGCTGACCTGCCAGGAGGTCTTGAAGTGAGCTTTGTAAACAAGCTTTGAGGCAATTGTCTTAAGATATGGTCTCAGACAATCCTGAATTCTCAAAACTACCTCCTATATATTCAAAAATAATTGGTATTTACTTGTTTGAATAGCAATGAAACTAGATATTTTTTAGTGATTTCTTTCAAATTTCAAGGAATAACAAAAATTTGCAAATTAGACATTTTCCCCCTTTGTCTACATGATATGTCTCCCAATAAAAACATAAATCATTCATCTATACATTTTCATGTACATTTCCATAGCTGGCTTTGTGCTAAATGTTGTCCTAGCATCTTCTCTCATTCTTTAATACTTTGGATTTACATAATAGACCTATTTCAATATATCCTATTTCAAAGATATTTGAAGGAAAATTCTTCTTTGTCAGGAAAAGAACTTTCCATCAGAAATAATTGTGTAGTTGAAATGAAAAAACGTTAATCTAATGAACACAGTCAAATTACTAATTGCATTAAGACCTGATTTGATTTTCCCTAACACCAGGCACTTATTTTCAGCTAAATCTGTCTTGAAGTTTGGGCTATTCAGGAGAAATAAATAAATATATGATTAAATATGTAATTAAATATACAAACAAATTTATAAATCACATTTTAAAGGAAAAGACTCAACATTTGTCATCGCTTCACTAACTGTGTTTAGACTGATTTGGGTACCTTATTTGGAGGCTGAATTCAAGCTTATACAACACTACAATTGTAATATGCACAAAAAGACTTCACCTAATGATATTTTTAACATAATTTCACTGAGATGTGAGTTGATGCTGAGAATCTGAGAATATTTATTTAAGTTATTTATATAACAAAAAGAGGTTTGAATAAGTAAATTAATACTTTATAATCTTCACCAAAGTAAGAAAAGAAAGCATAGAATTCAGTTTTATGTAGATTCCTATATGTACTTTTAAAATTCTTCTTTCCTACATTTATTTATTCTATATTGAATATATAAGCTAAACATTATTTTATTTGCAAGTTGCATTTTATGTTATTTCTGATCAGCTGAAGATTTTCCTTTTTTTTTTCCAAAAAGTAAAATAATAAAAAAAGAATACATAATTTTTTCATAATCCCTTAAACTTTAATGTGAATGTAGGATTCTGGATCATTGCTTTATGGATCATATTGAAAGTTAGCTTTCGATATGAAAGAAAGAGAGATGAGAAAGCAAAATGAATAATGCAAGTGTCACCGAACATTACCAAGTGTTTTTTAAATTGGTATTAAACTGAGGAATAACAGTTTAAAAAAATATAGCTAGGGATAATATTCTTTTGAAGATATCTCAAAGGAATAGTTCAGAATAAGCTAAAAGTAAGCCATGTATGTACATAAAGAAGTTTGCCATAGTTCCTATCTATTCCTACTGTTACAAAAGGGAGCTGTCTAAAATGGTTACTGAACACATGATTATATAGAGAAAATATGTGAATGCTATTCACACTGGTGTAACAAAAATTACAACACAATGAAACTTATTTCTGGTTACTTGTTAGCTATTAACTTGAAAAAACATTTCTGAAATTGTCTGGATCTTGATCTGTTGTAAAAGCTCTTATTATTGTCTGCATCTATTATTTGAACCTGATAGTTCCCTAGATGCCTGAAACTCGTTGAATAAGTACTTTGCAAAAAAAGAAAAAGGTATTCATTATTTTTCAAGTACATTGATTAAATATTTTATGCATATTTAGCAAATTAAAAGTAAAAAACAGAACTGAGCATTACAAGATTCATTCAATAAAACACATATTGTATTTTCAGAGATATTAGCATTCCAACATCAGCATTATTGCATAGAAACACAGGATAATGCTTAAAATAATAATGCATTTGTTTCCATTAATGTTTAAATTGCATGTGAAGTGAAAAACAAGACACAAATCAGATCTATGAGATATTATTGCTGCCTCAGCAAGAATGTGCATATGTACAGATACACATATGTTCATTTCCTGTGCGCTAATTTTTAAGCAATGCATCTTCAATGCTGTCACCAAAGAAAGTCTTGCAACATGTGTTCACTTGTGACAATGTTCTATCATCTGCTTCATTCCTTCATCTTCTTAATATCTTACTACTGCTTAGGGGTTTTCTTTATTGTTTCTGTATTCTTGTTGGATCTCATATTTTCTTTTCCCCTTTAATTCTTCTTTAAACATTCCCCTAAGGAACAGGACTATGGCAAATACTGTGATTCTCCCAAAACTTAGTATCACAGGCAACCAGCATAACAGAATTTGTTAAACTAAATGTATGAGGACCATCTGGCAAATCTCAGAGTAACACCATTTCATATTTACTAAATAACTTTACATCTTCTGATTTCATTTTTCACAGCATCTGCTCAATACGCTATCTCTAATTTTCCCTTGTTCCATCAGGAAAATCAGAAAAAAACTCAACAGCAAAACGCATCACTGAAAGCTGTTTTTTAAAGAAAATTATTTATCTTTCTAGTTCTATTCAGAATTATATTATTTGAGAATTTCTGTCCTTCTTCAAGTAGATACATCAGCCTTTACTATCACCATAATAAATTTATTGTTTTTAAGCCTAAAGATGTGAACTGAAGTGATTAACTAGATATTCCTTACTAGGTATGGTCTTTAGGTACTACTCTTACGACATGGTCATGGTTCAGCCTGGCTGGATGCCAGGTGCTCACAAAAGCCACTCTATCACTCCCCCTCCTCACCTGCACAGGGGAGAAAAAATAAGATGAAAGGCTCAACATAAGGACAGGGAGAGACCATTCACCAATTGCTTCATTCACCAATTGCTGTCACAGGCAAAACAGACTTAACTTGGGGAAATTTGTCTAATTTATCACCAAGCAAATCAGAGTAAGTTAATCAGAGATAAAACTAAATCTTAAAACACCTTTCCCCCACCCCTCTCTTCTTCCCGGGCTTAACTTTACTCCAGAATTCTCTACCTCCTCCCCCTGAGCAGCGCAAGAGCATGGGGAATGGGGGATTGCAGCCAGTTCATCACACATTGTCTCTGCCGCTCCTTCCTCCTCACTCTTCCCCTGCTCCAGCGTGGGGTCCTACCCACAGGAGACAGTTCTCCATGAACTTCTCCAACATGAGTCCTTCCCATGGCTGCAGTTCTACAGGTACTGCTCCGGCATGGGTTCGTTCCACAGGGTGCAGTCCTTCAGGAACAAAGTGCTCCAGCGTGGGTCCCCCACAGGGTCACAAGCCCTGTCAGCAAACCTACTCTAGCATGGACTCCTCTGTCCATGGGTCCACAGGTCCTGCCAAGAAGCTGCGCAAACACAAGCTCTCCACGGAGTCCCATCTTCCTGCAGAACACATCCACCTGCTCAGTGTGGGGTCTTCCATGGGCTGCAGGTGGATATGTGCTTCACTGCGGACCTCCATGGTCTGCAGGGGGACAATCTACCTCACCACATTCTTCTCCACAAGTTGCAGGGGAACATCTACTCTGGAACCTGAAGCTCCTCCTCCCCCTCCTTCTTCACTGACCTTGTCATTTGCACAGTTCTTTCTCTTGTGCATTCTCACTCCTTTCTCTTGCTGCAAAAATACCCTTAAGCAGGTTTTTTTTCCCTTTTTAAATATTTTATCACAGAAGCGCTACCACCATCGCTGATTGGCTTGGCCTTGGCCAGCAGCAGGTCCATCTTGGAGCCACCTGGCATTGCTCTGTCAGACACAGAAGAACCATCTAGCAGCTTCTCACAGAAGACATCCCTGTGACCCCTCCACTACCAAAACCTTGCCATGCAAACCCAGTACAAATATGTACTGTATAGCAATTATGCATAGCTTTGCTTATTTTTATTCATGAATGATTCTGATAAGCCAGTGGAAATTTTAGTAGGCAAAGACCTAGAAGAAGGAAAAATTGATTAAATAAATAAATAAATAAATTAGAAGTTAATAGCATACCAGGAATCTTCACTGGCATTTCCTTTCAAGTGAGGTATAGGTTCCTATGGGGTGATGTTCAGCCTGAGAAATGAGCAAATGTAGATGCCTATGGTATCTAGCTGCAGGCAAGCAAGGCCATACTCCATCTGCCCACATGAAAACAGGTCCACCTGAGGAACCCTAAGGTATCAGACACGTGCACAAGACTGGTGCAGAGACATGGGACATGCCATACGGCGGTACTCCTTGCAGCAGCAACCAGGAGGTTCTCAGGATTTTCAAAGACATGAAATGACTTGGTGTGGGTTTCCAGATAACATATATTATTGGGATCTGGAAAGTCATTCAGGCCTCTCAAAAATAAACACGTGGTCAGCTTAAGAAGTTTCTTTCAGATTCTCCTATTTAGTTAGGAAATAAAATGTTTAAAGAAGTTTAATGTCACAGGAGTAGACATTTCCTGAAATTAAAAAAAAAAAAAAAATCTGAAATCTAAAAAATGGTTGTAGGCCTCTTCAGTGTGATTAATTGTAAGAAATAAGCACTTAGGTGAAATAAATAAATCTGAGGGCTCCCTCTGAATGGAATTAATCTTCTAGAAATGTCTGGTTTTCTTTGATTTTTATTTCATAGTTTTATAGAATCATAGAATCATAGAACAGCCCAGGTTGGAAGGGAGCTTGAAAGATCATCCGGTCCAAACTTTCATAGGAAAGGGAGCCACTAGGAGACTACCTAGCACCCTGTCCAATTGCATCTTTAAAATCTCCAGTGATGGAGAGTCAACCTCATCCATGGAGAGGGTCTTCCAGTCATTGAGTGCTCTCTCTGTAAGAAATTTCTTTCTTAAGTCAGGATGAAACCTCTCCCAATGCAACTTATACCCATTGCCCCCTGTGTTCTCTGTGTGGTTGCTTGTGATGAGAGACTCCATCCTCTTTGTAGCCATCCTTTCAGTACTGGTCCCCCGCTGAGATTTCTCTTCTCCAGGGACAAAAGTTGTTGCTCCTTAAGTCTTTCCTCACGGGGCAGGTTCTCCAGCCCTTTGGTATTTTTCTTGGCCCTCCTTTGGACCCTCTCCAGTCTGTCCACCTCTTTCTTGAATTGTGGGGGCAAGAATTAGACACAGTACTCCAGGTGTGGCCTTACAATCACTGAGTAGAGTGGAATGATTGTGTCTCTGTCTCTGCTAGTAAAGCCCCTGTGGATGAAGTCCAGAGTTTAATTTGCCTTTGTTCCTACAGTAGTGCACTGCACTGCCAACTTATGTTCTGGTTGTCCACCAGGAACCCCAGGTCCCTTTCAACGGGACTGCTCACCAGCCACACAGATCCTAGCCTATATTGGGCTCTTTGGTTATGTCATCCCAGGTGCAGAACCTTACACTTCATCAAGTTCCCACCCATATTGCAGACCACCCATCCACTCTGTATCTGGCCAGTTTGTCCAAAAGAAGGCTTTACTGAAGTCCAGGTAAACAAAATCCACTGCTCTCCTCAAGTGGACAGAAAGTGTTACTTTGTTGCAGGTGAAAAACTTAGTCAGGCATGATTTGCATTTGATAAATCTGTGCTGACTTTACCCAGTCACCTGCTTCATTTAGTTTGCAATAATTTCTAAGAGGACTCATTCCATTACTTTCCCAGGGAATGCAGTAAAACTAGTGGGCCTGTAGTTTCCTGGATCTTCTTTTGGGCTCTTCTTGTAGATGACATTTGCCTTCTTCCAGTCATCTGGGAAGTCCTCTGACCTCCAAGACTTTTCAAATATAATTGGCTGTGGCCTTGCAACATTGTCAGACATTTCTTTTGAGCACTGGGGTTGATTCTGTCCAGGCCCATAAATTTATATGGGTTGAACTCTTGCAAGGGGCTGCAGACCAGTCCTTCGTCCACTGCCACTGGGTCAACATACGCATTGTCATAGCTACTAAATCCTGTGATCAAGTGTTTCAATGCAAACAGTATCTAGATGATTAATTCCAACACAGTCAACCACACTTCATGTCTGCAGTTATGTAACACGAGTTTGTAACCAATAGCTATAGTGAGTATCAGTGGCACACTGTCACCTTAAATATCATGTGCGTTTTGTTGTTTGACATACCAGGACAGTATGTCAATAGGCTTTGAAACCTGCCATGTTACCACTATCACCAATAATGTTGCATACATGCAAAAGTGAGTTGAACTCCATCCTTTCTATCACTAAAATATTTTCAAGGTCTGATTTGCAGTGATTTTTTTTTTGTGACAATGCAGTTAGTATTTCATAGAGTATGCATATGTCTTTTTATGAGTATAAAGCAATAAATTAGGAGGTAAACCTGTATGAAAAACTCCTCCAACTGTTACATTATTACATTCTCCTAATTCTATTAACAAAAAATTTATATCCATATTTATACAATACAGTATTAAGTGGGAAGAGATATAGAAACTAAGACAGGGCTTTGACTTTTTCTGTATTTTGTTACCCTTACTGACCTTTTTACATTAGTGGAATCTTTTCTGGTTTTTTTTTTTGTTTGTTTGTTTTAGTACCCACTTGAGAGACAGAAATAGCTGGAAAAATGATAGATGTTTCTCATGTTTGGTCTGAGTGTAGGTGAAGGGAAGAAAGTGATTTAAGGAAGTGGCTAATCACTGTTTCAGCTATATGTATTGCTAAATAAAATCAAAAGGAAAAAGAAAATGGGTTAAAATATTAAATGTAGAAATATGAACATTTATCAAAGTTTTAGAGTCTAAAAGAACAAATTTGGGTCATATCTAATTGCACGTCTGAATATGGAGCTCAGAAAAAGGAATGAACATGTGATAAAATTTGTCTTACACTTAGGATCTTTAATTGTTCAAGTATTCAAAAATTTAGTTTGAATAAGTTATGCTTTATTCTCTTTCTCTCTGAAATAGCCCACAAAGATGGTTAATATGGAGTGCAAACGCAAACATTGTAAGGCATTCTGCAAACACACAAGCTACCTAACAGTGTAAAGGAAAGTCATAATCGTTCAAAAACTCATCTGCAATCCTGTAATTACGTGATCACACTTCTGAACTTCTTGCTACATCTTACTTTAACCTGTTAATAAAAAATATTTTATAATGCAGATGAGTGATAATACCCTTGTATTCTGTAAGGTTACTTGAATTTTAATAATATTCTGTTTTTCAAGGTTCATAATATATTTTCAATTTACTATAGTTCGACCTTGGCAATGAAAGTTTCTGTCAGATGAAAGTGTAAGGAATGTGTCTTGTCTTACAGAACAAATCACACATAAGAATTCCTTTTCCCTTTTAAATAAAAATGTCAGATGTGAGATCAAAATTAATTATAACCTTATTTAAAATGTTTCTTAAAGAAAAAATATAACAAAACCTGAAAACTTACTTAATCCCTGACCAAAAACTTATGGGTTTTCCCGAAAAAATTGCATTTCTGATATTATTACAAGTCTCTGTTTTGCACTTGCAAAGCCTAATTATATAACTGCAGTACTGTAATATTAACTAAGTGACTATTTCTGGGGCCATGAAGCACAAAACGTGATGTAATTAGCACAGATATTTGCCAAAGCTGGATGGCAAATTCAGTGGACGTGTGAAGAGAAAACCTCACAATATCTTTTATATTTCATCTTTCAGTTCAGGCCAGGCCAGGCTGGCTTTCAGCTGTAAGTGAATAAAATGAATAAGTAGGTAAAATAGTCAGGGAAATAACTGTTCTGTTGGAAAGTATACCTCCAAAAAAAAAAAAAAAAGAAAGATACTGAAAGTAGTAAGTGCAAGTGTATGACTCTGATGTTTTACATCACCTCCCAGTGTTTTGAAGCCCATCACGGGGGGGAAAATGGCACAAAGTATTTTTCTGCACAAAAGAAATGTGAGAACATATTCTATATGCCTTTGTTTAAAAGACTGATATTACTCTGACTGTGTAGAATTAAACTAAACAGAGTCTGTTAGTTTGAAATTAACACAAAATTAAACTATAACAAAGATAAAAAAGGATATCTTATTAAAAGTATTTGATAGAACCATGGAAAAGCTATTAATTGGAATACACCTCGTCCAGCTTTATCTGGGAAACAGGATTTATTTTTCACAGGACTAAACCTAGTATCAAAGGAAACTGCAAAACCCTTAAATTTCTGAATTAGGAAAGACAAAGTACGGAAACTTGTCAGAGTAGTGAACGTATATACATGAGAATTCATTAACATGTCTGTGTGTGACAGAAAAAAAAGAGAGACAAAGAGATGCTGTTAGAGTAAAAGTGTGTTGTTTGTTTTTTTTTTCCAGACAGAAATGTGATTAACTCAGATGAGGAAAAATGTACAAGGCAAATATGCAGAGGCTATGTGCAGGAGTGCATTTTTTTTTGGTTTTGATCACTAAATATTTTTTTCACTTTAGTTGTTGCTATTTAGTTGAAGTGAGTAAACTTCTGTTACTCTTTGAAGCCTTTCTGTCAGCCACTGGCAGCACATCGTTAGGTGAAAAATCTTAGCTATATTGAAGCCAATTGGGTTTGTTATGATAACATAGATGAACAGAGAGTAGGAAGAGAATGAAGAACAGTTTTACTCTATTTCAAGATGACTGAATCATATGATTTCATACTGGCAGAGTTGGGGTATTGTCTGATCAAGGAGGAGTATTTGACATGAACTTATAAAGAACTTAAAGTCATTCTAAAATCATAACAACCACCAATGGCAAAAGATATTCAGTGAGCTATATCTAAAAGCCAGAAATGTAATAAAAGAGACCTCTTAAGAAAGATGTGAATTTCCTCTGCATAACAAGATGTCGGTTATTGTTAATGGACCACTCTCATTATCTTTTCTGGAAGAGAGACTTTTTTTATATGTATTTGTATACACATGCAGACATAAGGCTTATCTTCAACTAATAATTAACAAATCAATATAATATTTTTTAAAAATGTTGGAGAAGGTCCTTCTTGGGTCTTCTATTCCCTCTGGCTTTCATCCTGATGATGTATCATATCAATGCGAGCTCTTTTAGATTATGCATTGATGACAGACACCTTTACAGCACTTTTGTTCTAATCATGCATCATTATAGTAGATCAGCAGGCAAAAAAAAGGAACCATGTTGGAAAAAAGAATTATGTACCTGAAAGATCAGCAGAGGAATGACGATTTTATAATTTATTTTGCAAAAAAGAGAAGTATGGATTATACAGATAAGCCTCAACTTTTAAATAGTCCACATTTTCTGAAAGTTAAATTTAAAATAATCAAAGAGAAAAGAAAATTTTCTTGTTTCTCTAAGGTCAAAACCATAAACCTTCAAGTAGCAAGTATGTATTAAAATACTTCCAAAAATTTGCAAAATCACACTACTGTCTCTTTATTTCAGTAAATAAAATTGGATAGACCCCAGTGAAGAACTCAACAGTGGTTTCATGACCACATGCTCATCCCTGCAGAAATAGGTAAACTTGTTCATAATAAACAGAATTTCACTAAGACAGTAGGTCAACATACCTAGGAATACTCATTTCTCTTCCCAGTTCCATTACAAATTTCTGGTATGATGCTGAACAAGTGTCTTTTAGCAGACTACATACATTGTGTTCTTAATTTCTCCACTCCCAGTTTAACCAAAACTCTGACCATGCAGTTGAACAACTACCTGTGTGATCCCAGTCTACACGAAAGGATATAGCATTGAGAGAACCAAGTAAGGACCTACTGGATCTGTCCCTAAAAATGTCCAATGTTGAAAGTGGCACTATGGCTTTGTCTGTCAAATACAATCGCTTCTGCAAAGAGAAATAATTTGCAGGTATTTTACCGATGTGATGTACAGGAGCACTAATTAGGAGTTACCTTCCCATGTTCTTCACAAGCAATTCAAATCTCAGGAAGCCTGAACTTTTTGTTTTAAGAGTCTGCCATGCTCTCTTCCCTACCTGGGAAAATTCAAGAGTTTTCTATGCATACTTTAGATTTCTTTTTAAGATTGGAAGATATTAGCAAACCTGTGAAGTAAAACCGCCACTGACACATTTGGCCTTTTTCCATTCTAGGTGTCTCAGTTTTCCAATGCATTAAAATGATGACTGGTATGACAAGATAAGAGTAAAGAAAATGCAAAACAGCAACACAACCACAAAAAAAAACCCAGTCTGAAAGTATATTGTTACAGACTGCAAAATTAAACAAATATATCAAAAAGACTTTATTATGCGTCTGATATAGTAAGCTGCTTTTGCGAACTTTTTGTTCAGTTTTGGAGAAGAGGTGGTTTGGAAGAAAGTTGCTGCACTACAATAGTGAAAAACCTGATATAATCTGAATGTTAAACCTGTATTTCCTGATGTCACTTGCACTCTGATTCTGTTGTGATTCTGTGTCGATGCAATATATCAGAAGACTGTTATGTCCGCATTTAGGTCAGGTAGCATCTTCTGTATCACATGGCTTACCTTAGAGTCAGAAGTTATAAAGCATGCTTTCCACTTCCTGGTTGTTAAAGGACATGAGTTGCTCCTTGAAGCAGGCATTTAGAGAAATTTGGCACATGGTCCTGAAAGCTACTTTAATAATACTATTTGCAATTAACTGTCAGAACTAATAGCTAGGACCATCTGTCTGCTGTTCTTCTTTATCTCTTGAGATACATTAGCTAGTGACAGGCTCCGAGTATGTATGTTGCAAAACTGTGTATTATGTCACTGTTATAGTTTGGCTGCGGCTGGCAACAAAAGCATCACGTGGCCACATTTCCCCCTGCTAGGGTGCGGAGGAGAATGGAAAGAAACAGGCAGAAACTGGCAGGTGAGGATAAAGGCAGTTTAACAGAACAGCAAACAAAGGGAACAGTAACAACAACGATACAGATAAGGAGAATACAAAAAACAAAAGGGCAGAATACAGAGAGCAACCCTCACCGACCGCCGCCGCCGCTGCAAGCTCCCGAGCCACTACTTCGTTTCTGACGCCCAGCTCCCCCCAGACAGAGCCCAGCATGATGACACATGGTATGGAATATCGGGCTCTGTTTGGCCAGGTGCGGTCAGCCCACCCAGCTGTGTCCCTTCCTGGAGTCCAGTGAAACTTAACCCTGTCCTGGCTGAACCCAGGACATAATCCATCCCTTATTCCACAACATCTACGTCATGCCCAGGTCCCCCATTGTCCAGTTGATCACCACCATTTCTCCTGTCTCCAGATATCACTCCCTTAGTCTATGGATCATCACTCTAAAGTATCCGTTGAGTTCATTTAATCCATGACTTCGGGCTCCATCTGTCGTAATGGTCTTCCGTGGCAGGAGAGGTGATGTGTGGTGATGGGCGGTCACTTGCTGCATCCGGAGCTCACGGCTGATGCATCTGGTGC
>Ga0065711_1041009_pt1 | contig 16478 bp, 7 predicted proteins | sample Hoacrofraction12_FD_59098 | JGI IMG/M metagenome (GOLD analysis project Ga0065711, IMG submission 59098) | Hoatzin crop microbial communities from Cojedes, Venezuela - Epithelial fraction 12 v2 (version 2) | ecosystem: Host-associated > Birds > Digestive system > Esophagus > Crop | place... | reverse complement strand
CTTCATCCAGGTCGTTGATGAAGAAGTTAAACAAGACTGGGCCCAGTACTGACCCCTGAGGGACACCACTTGTCACCAGCCTCCAACTAGACTCAGCGCCGCTGATGACAACCCTCTGAGAAAATGACGAAACTCGTCTTAAAGTGTACAGTTTCTGAACTCTCAGTCCCATGATTCAATTCCATGCACCAACATTGCCTTTTGTAGTTGCTCTTCCAACTGAGACAAAAAATTGAAATCGTCACAGATGATGTAACAAAAATTACTATGCTGTCACCTAGTACAACGCCACGAGGAGGTTTCACCTGCATCTGTATCTAGAGCAGAAATTTAATCTCTTGTTTTAAGTGAGTGCTATGAGGAATCTCTTTCAAACTAGTAAAATATTTTTAATTGCAAACACATACTTCTTAAAACTATACATATTAATGGGTTAACTATTACATGAATTAAAATAATGATTTTAAGCGAATCCTACATCTGTATGCATCAGCCCTTAGAATAAAACAATACATCTCTTTAAATCATTTCAAATCATTCAAAAACATCCCAAATCTTTCTGTATACTACTGTTGAAAAACAGAGTACAACTATTCTAAATTTTTAAAGTTTATTATACCTAATTCTTATAATTATATAAGCACTTGATCTGGAATTAGAGTAAAGGTTACAGGTTACAGATGGAATAGAAATTTCTGTTTTTCCGTAACCATGAGTAGCTTTTCAAACTGCAGCTTAAAACTAACATCTTTATGGCTCTTCCACTCACTGTTTATTTTGTTAATACATTTTAAAAGCAATATCTTTATTACCACCACAGCTGAAACTAATCTTTGTCTTTCTTCAGCACTTCAGTGACTATCTTTTCCCCACTTTTTTTGAGGGCCACATTATATCAAGCCATATTCATAATCAAAATCTTAGACAGCATACATAGATATCAGAAAATCTAAAACTTTAACAAAGAATATTTTAAGTCTTTCTGTGAGAGAAATGGGACCCACAAACATGAAAAGATCAATCAGAAAGAAAACTGAAAATGAGATTTCTCATTTTAGAGCTATTATTAAACCCCTAAAAGATAAATGCATTTTTGCTGAGAAAACAATCTCTTCCATCAAAAACAATTCAGAACACTCCGAGGCCCAAAACTGTTGAAGAAAGAGTTAGTTTTCTATCTGAAATTCCTCTGAATCTTCAGAAGGCTCTGGACAGAACCTTACAGTGATTCACAGGCTGGTATAAATCTTAGCAGTCTGTGCAAGTCAATGTAAACTACAGGGAGCTGGAAGAAGAGATTGTGATTTGCAGCTGTTACTTATATGCATAGTGTTTTAAAGCATAGTAAAGAGACAAGACAAATTACTTCCTTTGATTCATTTTTATATGCTTAAAATAAGCAGAGACTCAGGATAAGAGATGGAAGATCCATGCAGAGCTTCTAAACAAAGTACAGGACTAACACTACTTAACAACCTCAGTAACCACTTCATTACTTTTTGTAACTAGCCACTGAAAATGCATAGCCTTCAGAGCCAAACATACAATAACTGAAAAACTGAATATAAGCAAGCAAATAAAGATATCATTTAAAACAGAATATTGTATGTTTGAACGTGAAGGGGACTGAGAGAAAAAGCAAGTTGCATAAATAGGCCTACAATTTTTAACTTGTTTTGCTTCGTCTTCTTCTGTCCATAAATTTTATTCTGTGTTTATACATCTCCAGAGCTCTGGCAGCTTAGCCAGAGTAGAAACTTCAAACTCACTTGTGAATATTCACTTTCCAGATGCGTTCACCATACAAGTGCATACCAAGCCTACGATACACACACAGCAAACTGACACTTCTACTATAAGACCTCCCTATTACATAAGAACTCTGCACATGATAGTAGTCCTTCAGGTTTATTTGAAGTTATTCTAAAGTGTTTTTATAGGGTTGCTTTCAACTTGACCTTCAAGAAAATTCACACATTTAATAGACTGCTTATAACTGAAAAATCTGTTTAGAAAATAAAAATAAATCATAAAAGTCCTGAAAAAAAATCTCAATTTTAAGTGGCTACTTTTGTAATTACTGCTATAATCTTTCAGATTAAACAGAATTAGCATATCATACAAGAAAATACCCTGGTAAAACTAAAAGTTGAGTATCAAACAAATAAACCCCAGCATTTTACCCTTTTTGCGTTGCATTGGTTCTTTATCCCTCTACCTCCCTGGATCTTTTAATGGCTAAATTCAATTTTTGTATCCCAGCATTCTCTAGACTCATTTTTACATATGCAACAGTAGTATTTTCAGGGTGACACTTCATGAATATTATTAGCACCTCGTAGCAAATAATAATTGCAGTCACTAAAAAGATTCTCATACCTTGGGCAAATATCTTACCCTACCACTGCTCATCATATCAATATTGCCTGTTTAGGACCATAATTGTCATGTAATATACCAAAGTTTCACTCTAAGTTTACTTAGATAAGTGTAACTTAGAGCAGAATTTCATTATCAAAGTAACATTCAATACCCAGAAGTGCAGATGTATTGATGATGAATAAAATGAAAACTATACTACCAGAATAACCACTGTTAACATTATTCAATTGCTATATAAAATTACATTTTCAGAATAGCTCAATAGCTTTATTATAAAAGCATACATCTAAAGTTTTGAGTCTCCCTTACATACAACCAGATTTTCAAAATTGCTCAGCAGCTAGCAGCTCCCATGGAGAAATGTAGAACTCAGAAAAATAGAAAATGTTATAAACTACAACTTATTATGAAAATACAGTTAGTTAACTACCAGTATACTGAAAATAAAGGATTTTTTTTTTAAAGTACTGTCATGCTGAGCCCTCCTGAACACTAGTTAAATCATGAAGGTAGTTAATTTTTTTGCAAAGAGAATAATTTTCTATATTCAGAAGGGGACAAAATAAACATAGGAATAAAAGTTCTGCATAAGGCTGGGAAACAAATACTATAAACAGCCACTTTTCCTGCTTCACGTAGAAAACAACTGAATTTTGAGCAGTCATACAGTATAAAGCTAAAATAAAGAAGAATGGCAAAAGCAGTGGTGAGGTGCCAAGACTGACTAGCAGTGTTTCAGACCCACCTACATAGTTTACATGTATTGAGTCATTGTATATACTTTTTGAAAATTATAGTAATTGACTTTTTGGTACTCTGAACAGGAGGGAAGGCTGGGAAGCACACAGACATAGAGGGATTCAGCTGAGAATGTAATAAACTGAACTAATCACTTGGAACTTGCTCATCTTTAATCCGCTTCAGTTTTCTCTCTTGGGAAAGGAAAAGCCCACCAGTCATACTGGAGGTCTCACTCATCCACAGCTCTCTCCTGCCTCTCCTGCTTCGTCTTACGCTCTTTTCAATTTACAGTCTGCCATGCCCGACATCAAGTACCTTTCAGAAAAACATTTTTGACTCAGTAAATGAGATTCTGCAAGTATGCTTGACACCTTAATATCCTACAACATTCTTCTTGAGAAAACAAACACCTAAGTAACTATTTTATAGCTTATCCATTTTATAAAAACAAATCAAAAGCTATTTTTTCTGAAATTTCTTTCAGATTTTTAAATTTAAGAAAAAGACTCAAATTCTGAAAAAAATGTAGCAAATTTATACAAATGGTGGCAAATTAAAACTTGGCAATACTTGTTACTTTCCTTCAAACTCTGAAATGTTAATTTAAAAACACATCTAAAGCACTGCAATCAGTTTACTTTTTGAACAAATTTCACACTCTTTACTTCAACAAGCATAAATATTGAAAACATTCTTCCTGCTACATCCCACAGCTACGTTGTTCCGCTTCTTCCTATTTTATCTGAGGACATAGGGAGATCTGTGGGAAAGGGACACTTTGCACTGCTCAAGTCCTTCCTTTTCTCTTCACAAATTGCAATAATAGTAATGTGGAAATGAGCATATTAAAGTGTGTAAAGGCCTCATATAATAATACAAATTTAAATAAATAGTTTTCCTACATTTTTTCATGGTTTCACTTCCCTTCTACTTTTTTTCTATTTTGGTGTTTTGCTTTCCTTTTTTCTGTAGTTGAGTACTTTTAGTAGTTAGGGGAAATTAGGCTGGATCCGACAGCCCGAGTGAGGCGAGGCTGCTGCAGCTCATATCTACACGTTTTTTTTAAACACCTCCAGTGATGGGGACTCATCCATGCGCCCAGTCCATCCCGTAGTGAGGCCGAGCGTGTATTCCCAGTGGGTACATGCACACCGATCACGTCTATGCACCATATACATACCAACATATGTGGCCAGCCACGCCAATCAACGCAGCCAGAGACACAGAGCACTCGCATGAACAGAGACAGCACTAAAAGCCTCATCCCACTCCACTCCCTGGCTGAGCAGGATGGAGGCACAGTACTAAGAATGTAAATACATACACATGCAACACGGATTCCTCCAGCACTCGGGCTCAGACTCTCAGTCTGCCCAGCAGCTGTCCCTGGATCCCAGTCTCCCCAGCTGCTGTAACCTGCACAGAGGAGCCCCCTGAGGCTGCAGCCCCACTCCAGTTGCTGGTGCAGACCCCGCACTCACACACACACAACTGAGGCTGGCCTTGGTTCCACTCACTTGGGTCTCTCCAGTCACTGCCAGCCAGGCCCATGGGCCCACTGATGCGTGGTCTGACGCCAGTTGCTGGCACCCAGACCCCCACACAGACACACTCAGTAGATAGACTCACCCAGGAACGAGTTAGAGAGGCACTGCATAAGATAGGGCAGATCAAGTTTCTATGGTGAAATGAACGGTTTGGTAGATGACGGGGGAGCAGTGGATATTGTCTCGCTGGACTTCAGTAAGCCTTTTGACACTGTCTCCCGTAACATCCCCATAGAGAATCTGTTGATGTATGGGCTGAATGAGCAGACAGTAAGGTGGACTGAAAAATGGCGGAATGGCCAGGCCCAGAGGGTGGAGATCAGTGGCACAAAGTCTCACAGATGGCCAGTAACTAGCAGTGCACCCCAGGAGTCAACACTGGGTCCAATCCTGTTCAACATCTTCATTCATAATCTGAAAGATGGGGCACAGTGTACCCTTGTAAAGTCTGTAGATGATACAAAACTGCAAGGAGTGGGTGATACACCAGAGGTTCATATTGCCATTCAGTGGAAACTCTGGAGACAAGTGCTGACAGGAACCTCATGAAACTCAAGAAGTTAAACGTCCTGCACCTGGGGAGGAACAAATCCATGCTGGGGCTTGACTGGCTGGAAAGCAGCTTTGTAGAAAAGGACTTAGGGGTCCTGACGGACACCAAGTTGAACATGAGCCAGCAATGTGCCCTTGCAGCACAGAGCATGATGGCATTCTGGGCTGAATTAGAAAAAACGTTGCCAGGTCAAGGGAGGTGATCCTTCCCCTCTACTCAGCACTGGTGTGCCCAGACCTGGAGTACCGTGTCCGGTTCTGGGCTTCCCACTACAAGAGTGTTCAGTGAAAGGCCACTAAGATGCTTAAAAGACTGTAGCATCCCACCTACTAAGAAAGGCTGAGAGAACTTGGACTGTTTTGCTTTTAGAGAAGAGAAGGCATCTCATTAGTATATATAAATAATTGAAGGGAGGCTGCAAAGCAGACAGAGCCAGTCTCTTCTCAGTGGAGCCCAGTGACAGGACCAGAGGCAATGGGCACCAAGTAAAACAGAGAAGGTTCCCTCTGAACATCAGGAAACACTTTTTTACTGTGAGGGTGCCTGATCACTGGCACAGGTTGCCCAGGTAGGTTGTAGATGTATCTCCCTCCTTGGAGATATTCAAAAGCTGCCTGGATGTGGTGCTGGGCAATCAGCTCCAGGTGGCCCTGCCTAAGCAGTGAGGTTGGACAATACGACCTCTAGAGATCCTTTCCAACCTCTACCACTCTGTGCTTCTGTGAAATGTCTGTACAGGGACAGGCACATGAGCAGGACATCTTATGGCGTAATTCACAGCTCCATCCCACATGTGAATGAACATGCTTTAGACATTCCCAGTCGCTAACAATAGTTTTCCCCCTGTTTTCCTTCACCATTTATTGTTCCTCTCAATGCTAATCTTTTCTGTTCTATTCCTTACGATTCCTCTCACTTTCTCAGAACAATGCAGTATGGAAGTAACTGAAATACCAACAGACTAAGCATAGTACAATTTCGCTGGGTGAATGTGGTATAGGCATACCCCGACTCAATTTGCAGTCTACAGACTGTATCTTTCCACTCCAAGTTTCTCTAAATAATTTTACCATAATGTAGTCAGGGTACCATGTTCACTCTGTCTCACATACAAATGATAGACTTCTGCACTCCTATTTCTTCTTCCCTCAATCTTTTTCCTGTTTTTACAGGTCAGTTGAAAACAAGATGCAGAGGGCACAAAACCTTTGTAGAGTCTGACTTTACTATAATTTTCTTTTATGTCTACCAAAATTGGAATGAGTGCTTCCTCCCCTTTTTATTAAGCCTAAGAGCTACAGCAATAGAACTTCATAAAATGTTTTGCTAAATTTCTAGAGAATTCACAAATAGTCTGGGAGAATTTAAAAACAGATGCCTTAGTTATGAATTTCCAACAATGACTTCAATCATAGAATCATAGGTTGGAAAAGACCTCTAAGATCAGGTCCAACATCCACCCAACACCACCATGCCTACTAAACCATATTCCGAAGTGCCACATCTACACGTCTTTTGAACACCTCCAGGGATGGGGACTCAACCACTTCCCTGGGCAGCCTGTTCCAATGTCTGACCCCTCTTTCAGTAAAGAAATTTCTCCTAATATCTAATCTAGACCTCCCCTGGCACAACTTGAGGCCATTGCCTCTCATCCAATTGCTAGTTACCCGGGAGAAGAGACCAACACCTGTCCCACTACAACCTCCTCTCAGGTAATTGTATAGAGCAAGAAGGTTCCCCCTCAGCCTCCTCTTCTCAAGACTAAACAGCCCTGGCTCCCTCAGCTGCTCCTCATACGACTTGTCCTCTAGACCCCTCACCAGCCTCACTGCCCTAAATATTTAGGTTCTCTCTGGTGTTTTATAGTAGTTATGTAATTGTAGGGCAGAGAACAGTTCTAATTTCTATAAACTGCTTCCCTAAAAAGTGACTTGTTACATCACATCATAAGGTTTCAAATTTACATCCCCTCATCCAACATCAAAACAAGTAACAAAGATCCATACCTCACTCCTGCACTGGGCCTACTGTGCACTACTTTGCTTTTACAGAAAGTTAAAACATTTGTCTCTCAAAGGATCAAATCCAAAGTCTCACTGGTCAGGAATGTGAAGTCCAGTAAAAGACCTGTCTCCAGGTAAATATCAGAAGGACTTCCCTCACCCTGCGTACTTTTTGTTCGCTTGCCTTCTTTTCTCTCTGCCTTCTCTTGACTTGGGTGACTGGCACAGCTACTGAGGACATTAAAACCAGAGACTACTTCAGTCTCCACCTTCACACAAGGGATTTTCATTATCTTCAGGTTAATTCCTCATTCAGAAGTTCAAGACTACATAGGAAGCTCTAAGGAGTCTGAAGGAGACAGGGATACATACACGTGTGTTGAATTGAATCTGAAGAATCTTTTTAGTTAAGAACTGCAAGAATAGAAAGAACATAGATCAGCCACCAATTCCTAGATTGAACCTGTGGCATGAATGACTGGAAAAAAAAAAAATTGTGGGTTTTTTCATACATGCTGACAAACTATGTTGGAAGTCACTGACAGTCAATGGACAAAATCCCTTTAGAGTAAAGTAATTTTCAATGAACAACACTTAATATGCATGTGCAAAATATTCTCTCCATTAATTTCTCTCAAGATTTCCAGATGTGAAAGATAAGAAAGAAATGCATGGAAAAAGGTAACAGAAACACAGAAGAGAACCACCACCTTGGCGTATGTGTTCTTCTCTCTCAAGTCCTCGTAAGTCTAGAAAAAAGATCCCAGTTTTCCTCTTACAGCCTCCTCTCATTCCTTTTAAACAACATCACCTCATTTCTTCAACATTAGTAGTTTTAGTAGGGTACTATTTCAGATAAAGGAATTAGATTTTGAGTATCTTCCCACATAGTGTATTAACACAGCATACTTTATTTCAGCATTTTGTTCATTTTAGAATGTCCCCCATTTAAATGACAGTGACACTGAATACTTCATATCACATAGTGCATTTTCCCAAAGGCAACAGAAAAAGGGTATGTGTGAATTGTACTCAAGATAATAAACTACTGAATTCGATGGTGATACAACACAGACCCTATAAAAAGTGGTAAATGAACTGTCATGATCAGAAATGGCAAATATGGAGAAACTTTACATAAGAAGCTGTATCATCAGTTTCATGTATACTTCCATAGCTTTATCCTTCACTGGACATGTCCTTAACATTGTAATTTAAGTATTTTATATAGTTCCTGTTATCAGAAAGGGGAATCCTCTGGACACGTTTTAAATCCATCACCAGATATTAGAAGTAAACTTTACAAAGAAGCCCAGTGTAAAAACGTTGACTGAAAATTCTTTACCAAGATTAAAGTCATACAAATAATTAAACAGAAATGGTACATGGAAAGTTTCAAAGCTATTATATTTTTCAATTAGTTCTGTATGTTTTGAGCTCTGCTGTCATATCCCCAGATGTATTTCTATATCCTATAATGAAGTCACATAGGAAAAGACTATCAATCATGATTCTTTGCTTTGAGGTTTTTAAAGATTAGTTACTAAATCAAAGTTGTTCACTCACCACCATCAGTCCTTGAAACTCAAAGTCAAGCTATACGACCAAAGTGGCCAGTAGACAGTGCAAAACATTTTCCAAGAAACATCAGTAAAGAAATTATAGAAAAATTGAACACTTGTTGCTTTTCTCTCAAAAGTTACCAGAGTATACCTTTAAATGCACAGATAAAAAATTATTTATTATGTCATTTAAAAAAAAATATAATCAGCATATATCACCCAGCAAAGTAATAAAAACACACTCTGTCTTCTAAAGATTATTTTCCTTCATCATGCACAGTGCAATACTGAATAATACAGTATCTGGGGTTCCAATTCAATAAAAGATACGGTTCATTTCTTGTAATCTGTAGACAAGATGTGTTTTTCTTCACTGGTACCACACATCAGTTATGATCTCCAACTAGCATAGCAATTTGTCTGAAAACTTAACCAAAGCTGTACACTATGGAAAAGAAAGACATCAAGAACTCACAGAAACTACACAGAGAGCTACTATTTTGCAGACAAAAATTACTTTGAATGGTTTGGGATTACATTATTAAAATGTGTTTTTTATGCAGAACCCTACAAATACTTTCTTCCAAAAACCCACACCAACACACTTGATCAAATTATAATACTGCAGCATTATTAGTTTCTTGATTCCACATAGTGGGTGTTGAAGGATTTATTTATGTTGACTTGTACCCTAAAGTAATTCAGTTTTCAAAAATCAAAATTATACAATAATAACCATCTGAAAGACAGCAGCCTGACAATCAGCTTCAGGTAGGAAGAATTATTTGAATCCCATGGAAAGTAAAATAGGTCCTTATAAATGACAATTTCCTTTTTATTTTTCCCCTTTTATTTTGATTTTGTTATTAGACCCTCAACTCACAAATGCTCAACTGTCACAAAAGATCAGTGTTACTGAACCACCGGCATTAATCTGTTGTTTGCAATGTATAAAGAAAGACAAATAAAGGAGACATTACAAAATGTCTTCCTCAAGTAGAACCAGATATTGAAATGATAAATAACATAACCTATGAACACTAGTTATAATGTTCTTGGGCAGAATAGATTTTTAAATATCAAAGACTGTTGCTTCATTGTCAGATGGTCCATAAATAAACCATGGTCAATTCATGACATTGGACCTTTTCTTCTTGCTATGCTACTGTAAATAAGTGTGTTCCCCTTGCCTGTCTGAATTCTACATGCCTATTTCCAGAAATGCCGCAGCATATAAGTAACACTGTCACGTCCATTTTGTCAACTACATGCTGATTATCCTTTTCTATCTGCAGTTTGGGAACATTATCAAGGTCAGAAGCAATCGCTCAGAAAACTGATCCTAAAGCCCTTGCTTGATAATTTCTGTAAGGAATGTTCATAAATAAACTCCATAATGCAACTACTGAAAGATCTACCTTTCTTACATACTGTAGAAACAAAAATTGCACAGTAACCTGTCAAGTATCTGGTCAATGTGTTCATCTATTGCATGTATGTCTTATTCCAAAATGACACAAGTCTAATTTACCGTTACCATATCTAACTTCCACTTGTGTTTGGGCAAATGCCCACCTCCTTCAACTCTTCTGACCTCCACGTTTTTTTTTCTTTTTTGACAAATTGGTTATGAGGCATTTACAACTGATGCACATATCGTGAAATTATTTCTGCCAAGCTTCCTCCATGACCTGCCCGTGGGACATGACATGCTCTGAGATGCATCGCTCTATCAAACTGAATCTTTCCAGGACAATGCAAATTATGACAAATTCCATCATCCCGCATTATGCGCTTCATGCTAATCTTCCTAATTCGAGAAAATCAGAAGGGCTTGCTGTTCTGCTGAAGGGCACGTTGTCTGAATGAATGATGGTGAAGGAACATTCGCGATCCCCTTCATCTTCTAATCCCAGCTGTGGCCACCTCTGCCCTAAAACCACTGAGCAACCTTTCCTTCTGTGTAATTCTTGCATCAGAATTAACTCAGGATCAGTCTTTTAACAGAGTAGAGAGAATAAGAAGGATTTTTTGGTTCTGGACTCTAATGGTAGCACATCTTTAAAAAAGCATTTTTAACAAGACTTTCCCCCTAGACTTTTTCTGCCTATTTCTCCTAGTCTGCCAGACTTTCACAGTAGGAGTGTAATCTCCATGAAAAAATAAATTACCTCCCAGAGTGGATTTTGACACAATTTCAGCAACGGGTTTCAGGCAATTTCTGGTCTCGAGCACTTCCGAGTTTGGGAGGTTACGCTGCTGATTCAAAGCAAACAACCAACCCGCCACACATTCTTCAGCAAGTCCCTAGGATAGAAAACAGCTACATCTCTGAATCATTCTTCACTGGCTCAGAAGGTGGCAGTGTTACTACATTAAAGAAACTTGCCTATTATTCCATATTCACATTGCTGAAATAAACATGTTTAATTCCCAAAGAAGCATATATTTTATCCTGTGGCATAATTTACTTATAACATTAAAACTCAAACATGGAGCAATTTGTAGCAATAACTATGATTATGCTGTTAGTGGCCCAAACGTCACTGTCTAGATTAGGCTAAATGATACCTAGCACCAAAGAGCTTCTGTGATTTATTTTTTATTATCACTGGTAGAACTTGCATGCTTAAAAGGCTCCCCATTCAAATTATTCAGTCTTCTCGATGACTGAGGTAATCATAGAAAATCTTATAAGAAATGATACAAGTCTTAAATCATAGCCATGCTTAAAATATATAAACGTTTTGGGTAGGCAGATATGTTATTATAGATTTAAAAATAAAACATCATGGTAAAAATACAATGCATACTGCAGAAGGAGAATTAAAATGTATCCCAGTTTTTGAAATCCGGAAGACTGAAAATTAAAAGGGCTTAGAATCAAGAAAAAAATTTACCGCTGTATGAAATAAAATATATTTAAAAAAAAACCTCTCAGAAATATTAATAAACATATTTATGAAGCTGTTTCATTAAAAAGGAGGGAAAATTAAGATTTTTTTAAATAGCTTTTGCTTTAATTTACATCTTAACCAATAGGATCTTATTCCTACCTATTTACACAGTCAGAACACCTCAATCTAGAGAAACTCTGTCAATATTACAGACACTATTTCTTTTACACTATTACTTTAAATTAGAACAGAATTTTTATTTATGAAAAATGAAGTGTAAGCCATACTTTCTAGTTGAATAAGCTTTTCAGAATGAATAAACAAACACTTACTCAGTAACTAAGATGCAGACAAGTTTTATTTTGCATTTACAGTCTATGCTTTAATGGAATCTTGCATAATTGGCTTGATGCTTTACTGAGTCTTCATACATGCCTAATAAGTACATAGCACAGATCCACATTTAAGTATTACTAAGAAGAGACAGGAAGATCTTAGCTTTATACTTCATTCCCAGTGAGACCCAAACCCTCAGAGGTAAATGACTATGTGAGCATCATTTCAGCAAAAGGCACCGGGCACACCCTGTGCATGCTGCAGCTTGTTGACATGAACCAGGGCAGGCAGACACCAATAATACATGAAGTGTGGTTCAGAGGCAATTAGGATCAGTTGTCAAGGCCAGGCCATTAATGAAAGAACATGTCAGAGGAGCTGGAGACTTCAATGGTTGAGGGCAAGAAGGCGATTTAGTGTGACAGATCGAGTCCTTCCAATGTCCTCAGTGGTACATGCTAATACCAGCCTTAACAACCTTTTGTGGCAGTGTATAATGCGACTAACATGGACTTTGATTCAGCAAAATGACTGCTGCCACTGTTAGTCTGTCTCATTCCAACAACAGTAAAAGCACTGCTACAAATAATTACCCACTTCCTTCTCCCCCCTCCTCCATTTAATACAGCAGTCCTTTATGCATGCCATACTGTTTCTCACTAGAAGGTCACAACGTTTATCATGCTGCTTGCTCTTCTTTCCGTCATGCCCTTTCTATTTGTTAATATAATCTGAAATTATCCTGTAAAACAGTTTTGTTCAAGTAAAAGGAAATTAACTATAAATTCACCATTACCTCATGTGACTAGTAACAAATACAAAAAGAGCAAACCAAACTGGTCTAAAGGATTCAATACCTATTCTGTCAATTATGCAAAGAAAATGCTGCAACATGAGATACTTATTAACATCATCTACTGGATCAAAAATATATTGCAACTTCAACCTCCACAAAAATGAAATCCTGAAGCTTTATACATAACTTGACACTTGGTTGTTTTTCTTATTGTTACTGTCAGCACTACCAAGCGCTAATTTCTATAAAAAGCTACAGACCTCAAATTCCTAACACTCAATTACAGGATGAAAGGAAGCGTAAACTTAGAAAGAAAAACCTGAAACAGGAGTTCTATTAGAGGCATAGTACTGAAGTCAGAAGCTACATCTTCACTGAAACAAGACAATGTTGTGTCTTCTTTATGGAAGACATGGTCTGCTGTACGCAGGATAATTTTCAATTAAGTTGAGATTCCACAAACCATTTAACTACATTACCTAACTTCTAAAGTATGATTCTGGTATTCAGTACCTCTTTCAATATGAATTTCTTTCTAAGGCTTCAACATTTTGGCCACTTGAGAATACACTATACCATGCATTTAGGTGTGAGGAATATGTGACTCCAGACACGGTAGAAAAGAAATCATTAGTCATATTCACCAGAACTCCCCACACATTTTGAGGAGGAATTCATAGATTGGTCAAAGTAAATACTGTCCTAGCAATGACAAAAATTACATCTTGAGCCCTACTTTACTCACCTTATATCAGATGATGTGGTTCTCCCCTATCACTTCTGTCATTTGGCAATGCCTGAACTGACCTTTCTAGAGGCAATACTTATCTGTGAGTGACAGGAGAAACTATCTCCAGCAGGATGAATTTCCTTCCCTCTCTTCATTTCTCTCCACTTTGCCTACTTTCTGTCTAACTCATTTTAGTTCCTCTCTTTTTTTTATCTCTTTGTTTATAATTCTACAGCTAACCTCATCTCAACCGACCTTTGCCAGCATTCCCTTTTCAACCCATAGCTTTAACCTTTTGAACATCTACTTTGTTTTATTTGATATATTTTACTATTGTGTTGTTTCTTTGCAACCTTCTCCATCTTAATTTTATTCCTTGTTATTTTTCTTTTCAGTCTTTCCTTTCCTGTTGCACCTTTGTCAGCTCCTGGATCCACTGAAGTTAAGAGAAAAATCCCACTGACTACAGTATGAGTATGCTATACTGCAAGTATTTAGGACTGGATATACTACCAACATCTGTGTGTCTAACACAAGTAGCAATTGTTGGCATTCAACACGATCAATAGTACTGGTACTTTTTTGACGGAGTAATGTATAAAGGGTGGAATCACAATAATTCTTACACAATTACAGCTCCATGGTGCAGTATGAGGAACAATAAGCAGAAACATAATTGGAGACAGCAGTGATCTCATATATTTTATCTACATCTCTTGATTAGTTTGGATTGTAGTAAGTATGTACAAAGGAAAGTTACATCTAACTCTTGGTATATATACTAGAAATTAACATTAAATTAAAAGTTAAGCATGTGGCTAACCTAGTTCATCCTTAAGATTTGGATTCAGATTGGCATTAAAATGCTATCTTAAAAATTGATGCCTCTATAGATATGCCAGTGACTATCCTATTCTTCTTTACCAAGAGTCTTGATTAAAAAAAAAAATTGAGAGTATTCTCATAGGAGTATTTAAAAAAAAATCCTTACACTGTATTTCAGTATTTTATAAAGAGTAGTAGAATCTCTAGGGAACTTAAGAGATCAGGACACACATTTACAGGACACTTTGGTTGTGCTGTGTTTTTGTGTAACATTTCTCTTCCTTTTGTGCATCTATCATGACTTTTTTTTAAATTAATTGTAAACATTTGCTTAAAGATTATTATTCTCTTTTGTAGATACTTACTTACAAAATATTTCCTGCACAATTAAAGAATGTTTTTCATTTACTAACTTGAAGTTTTAATGATATGTTACTGGGTGGTTTGGTAGTAATTATCATAAACACAGGAATACATGATCATTAGGTATGTAGATGACAGACACAATTAGCTAAAATAATCCTCATCACAAATATTTAATATTGTGAAACTCTGACATTTTATTGAATTTTTAGATGTACTGTATAAGACATCCTTCTGTGGAATTATAGTAAGTATTTTAACAGAAATTAATTGGGCTTTAACAGTAAATAGGAACATTCTTAAAGTAAACTGGAGAACTGAACACAAAATTATAGTATTAACATATTAGAACCTGCAATATTTAATAATCAAGATGTGTATCTAAACAGGAACTATTTTCACTACCCACTCATAGATGTATGCATACGTCTCTTCTCTTTTCTACCAATTCGTTGCAAATGCCTGGAAAAATCAAAATGCATTCCAATGTAACAGATGCCTTATAATACAAAGTTGTGACTCTAAGGAAAAAAGCCTGCTTCTTACAGAGCTCTCTTTCTCTCTCAAATTACTAAGCGAGGGAATAAAATGACAAATAAAGAGAGAGAGAAAGAGAGAAAGCAAATAAATATATCATACCAGAAAAAAAAATCTGAAGTGCTAAGAGTCGCAGCAAAACAAATATAAAAAATAATTAGAAAATAAAATAACTTCTTTGCCTAACACTAACAAATCATCTTACATTTACATAGTACTTCTCATCTCCAAGGACCACAAAATATTTCACAAATAGTTTTTAGTATATTCAGGGAAAAATTAATTCAACACAGATTCAGTTGCAAAGAGAAGAAACAGGTCATACTAACACTGTATAATAACAGTGAGAAAAGTAATCTTACCTAGTTGACAGTGAAAGTGTAATTTTCTCTAAAAAAGTATCTAATTATACAACAGGAACTTGACCAGAACTTTGAAGCCAGAGCTCTTCTTTTTGAACCCTGCCTGGTTTGTAACCGCAGGTTACAAAAGCCTCAACTTCATTTCATTGTGCTTACTGAAAAAGAGAAGTGGTTCTAGAAGCAATACATGACAAAATGTCATACACAACATGCTTTCATATATTAACATGCCAGGATCAGTATGAGTAAGTCACCACAAGCTCAGAATATAAATACAACTATCATTTAGAGGTACAACAGAAGACAAATAACCAGAAATTAACTTCAAATGAGTAACAGCTATAGAGGAAAAAGACATAAACCTTTTAAAACACTTTGGTTAGCCTTGGAAACAAACAAACAAACAAAGATAAGCCAAAAACTGCTCTCTGGTGCAGAGATATCAAATCCTGGACTCTTTAAGCCTAAGACAAGTAAATCTCTTGGCATAGGCATGTGTGTAAGCTTGGCTTTTCCAATTTAAGCTGCCCTAAAATGCAACAGTCAGGTTGACTAAGAGATGTTTCCTTGTTTTGAAAATGTTGTCCTGTCTCATTACAAAGAGCTACCAAGAGAATGTTCTAAAACAGAATTCTCTCACAGGATTTCAAGGTTGTTTTTTTGTTAGGCTGACAGAGTTTGTGATGAGAAACAGTACAGGCGTATTCAGGGATAAAATGTGTTCAACCCCTGAAACGTTACCCAGAGTTGCGCTGAAAGCTGTGCCTCTCTAACAATGGACAACAGAGGATAACGCTGTCTTGCAAGCATGATTTTTTTTTTTTTTTTTTTTTTTTTTTTT
>Ga0065711_1041008_pt1 | contig 16479 bp, 11 predicted proteins | sample Hoacrofraction12_FD_59098 | JGI IMG/M metagenome (GOLD analysis project Ga0065711, IMG submission 59098) | Hoatzin crop microbial communities from Cojedes, Venezuela - Epithelial fraction 12 v2 (version 2) | ecosystem: Host-associated > Birds > Digestive system > Esophagus > Crop | place... | reverse complement strand
CTTGTTTCTCTTCGTCTGTCTCGCAAGCAGTCCTTGTTAGCTACATTTGAGCCACAACAGTCCTTGTTAGCAAGATTACAAAGAACAGAACTAAACTGAATAACAGTGTTTAACTCTTACTTTAACATAGCTGCAAAATTATATAACAAAATTAAACTAAAGCTATAGCAAAATCGAACTAATTGTCAATTCCCCACATCATATTCCCCATATGTATTCTCTTTTGATATGCATGGTATCAAGTTTATTATTATATTTAATGTTATTAGATGGCCATTATAAATAATGTTATAGATGGCCATTATAAAGCCATGCTTTCAGCTACTTATAACTTTGTCAAACTGTTGACCTTACTAAATTTATACTAACTTTCAGTGCAATGGATGTAGTTTGTCACTGGAAAGTGACTGAAAGCGAACTTGATTTGATTGTGTCACCTTTTCATGATTTCTTTCATTAAGAAACACTAACGTTTCTAGGTTTTGAAGTAGGTGTGATTTCTTTGTGATGACAGAAATAAAATTTTTGTGGAGAACCAAAAACCAATCCCAATTCAGACAAGCTATTTAATTAAATGAAGTTATTTAATTAAATTAAATATTTAATTAAATTAAAAATTAAGCTTTTAAGAATTTTGATCCTCTCATGCTCACGTCAGATTTGATCAGGTTGACAATTGTTTTGAAGGATCCATGTGAATAAAGTATGCTCAGATATTTCTGTCTTGAACAGTCACCGTTTACTGCTCATGAAGAGTGATGTGCTTATCTCCTCTTCCAGTAAGTAGTGAGCAGTTTTAAGTAATCAGAACTCCAACTGCCACATGGTGTTTGTAGAGGGACCTAAATACAAAGGTGCTTTTAACTTGTACCTTTAGGATGATAGGCAGAATGGGCTGGAAGACAACTGATTTGAATAATCCCGAGGGATCAAGAAGTTACCTTGGATCAAAAGGAGTAACTGGGTTTGGAAGCTGAGAATAATTGAAGATTCAAGACTGAAATGCGGAAATCAGACATTTCAGGAAAAAGGGGAAAAGTAGAACTTGACCCTGAAGAATCTGGAAGGCTGAGAACCACAGCAAAGAAACAGCAAGAAGTCACTCAGTATTGCAGTCCACTGTAATTTCAGATAGGGGTTTGGAATTGTCACATATTAAAGAAAGACAACATACTAATAGCTAGGAAAATCCACAGGTAAAGCAGATATCTCGTTTTCCCTAATGTGTTCTCTGGATGGTGAACAATCTCACTGAAGATGTTATATAGCTGTGGAGTTAAAATGAAAAGGGTTTGTGGTTTAAAGATTGTCAGCTCATTAACAGGAAGAGTTCATACACTATGTGTGATGGAAGTTCTTTTCTTTTTTTGCTTTACAGTGTTTCTTAAAATATAGGAAGTTGCTTGTAAAATACTTAAAATGTTCCAAATGCAAAGAAAAACCTCTGAAAAGTCAAGAAATACTAGCATTAAGGTTACCACTGGAAAGGTAAAGAATTATAATGAATAATTTGCAATTAACATTTGGAACTGTTTTGTGTTGGTTAAATGAGCAAGATTTGGCCTTGAATATTACATAGATAGACTGAGACAAATTAATCACTTGGGCAAACCTCTTGAAATTAAATAATTCTTAGTGGAATGAATATGGCTCATTTCTGTGAGCAATTTTTCTTCCATGCTTATATTGCAAAAGAAAATCTATAACAATTATAGATAAATGTCCTGGATGTTCAAAGGGAGGGTCTCCTCTACACATTATGCAACAGATACTATGCGGGGTAAGTGGGTTACGCTAATCACACATTGTGCTCGAGAAGGAAAACCCAGTTGCCCAGGAATGTTAGAAGTGATCATGGACTGGCTAGAAGGCAAAGATCTTGGGATATCACCAGGGGAGGAGGTGACGCATGCTGAAACTGCCAGAAAATGAGAAACAGTATGTCCTGTTCACTGATGGGTCCTGTCCCATTGTGGGAAAGAACTGGAGGTGGAAGGCTGCTGTATGGAGTCCTACATGACAAATTGAAGAAACTATGGAAGGAGCAGGTTAATCGAACCAGTCTGCGGAAGTGAAAGGCATCCAGCTAGCTTCAGACATTGATGACTGAGAAAGGTGGCAAGTGCTCTGTCTCTATACTGGCTCATGGATGGTGGCAAACAACCTGTCAGGGTGGCTACAGCAATGGAAGCAGAGCAACTGGCAGTACAGAGGCAAACCCATCTGTGTTGCCGCATTATGGCAAGATGTTGCTGCCTGGCTAGAGAAGCTGGCTGTAAAAGTACATCATGTGGATGCCCACGTACCCAAGAGTTGGGCCATCAAAGAACATCAAAACAACCAGTAGGCTGATCCAGCAGGTGCCTTCCTTTCACCTTATTATATCAGTCGCTTTCAGTTTTTCTTGTATCTATCCCTATTGTATGTGCTATGGTAGTAAATTCGTTGCAGACTGTGTGTTGTTTTGATAGTGTGATAACGGTGGAATGTATCAGATACCTAATGATACCTGTTTTCTGTAGATCTATTCAGCTTGATCTTTGGGCTTTGACTTTTCCTGGTTTTTAGATCTGAGCAATTTCTCCCTCTCCTAACTTTTGGATGCATTTCCTCTCTTAATTAAAGACACACTAAAGCCTTTGAAAAGGACTGAGGTTTCCTTATTCACAGTGATATCCATCCAGCTGGATAGTAGGAAGTTATTTCAGAACTGTGTTTAAAAAACTTTTCTTAAATGCTACAAGAATTGACGACAAGCATACATCTGAACCCTTTTGAAATTGCAGAAGAAAGAAGCATATGAAACCTCCCTAAATTAAGGAAACTAAAGTGATGAAACTTCACAAATGTAAAACAAAAAAGGGATAGAATAAACAGATTCTGCAATGCTTTTTTTAAGAGAAAATCTTTTGTGATACCAAGACACAGGAGTCTATTCAGATGGATTTGTTATGCTCACAGCACTGGGGCATGGTATGTGGCATCTCTGCTTTATCTAAGCAGAACATGAGTTAATGTGACAGATAATTGTGAAGTGAGGAGAGTATATGCCTCTGCTTCCCAGATATACTGCTTTCATGTTGATTGAAGTCATTTTTATTCTGTTCCTTTGGACAGTTCAATCATTTTAATCTGAGGATCAGAAGACAGAAGGCAGGATGGTGGGTGTTAAAGCACAGTCACCTACATGTCACTTTTTCTTATCAAAGCTTCTGTATCAGACTGCTGTTTTCCAGTCACCTTTCAGATTTATCCCTGTTTAATTACAGCTAATCCAGGAAAATTTAGACAAAAAAAGGCCAACTTCAAGATTTTAAGGATATTATATTGAAGTCTTTCTTTCCAGCTGCCACTCTTGTAATGTCTTTTCACGAGTCACTACCCCCTTTTTCATATTTGACTATATCTTCATTTCTTGTCTTTTGTCATGCCTGTCCTCAAAGGTATATTTTAGGAATCAGTTCCAAAAGACAATAAAATAGAGTTTTGCCTCATTCCCTTCACAATTTAGTTAGCTTCATTACCGTTGTACCTTCTCTATGCTCTAGACATGAGTGTGTTGCTAACAGGATTCCAGATGATCTTTAATGTTAATGGGAAAATTGTCACTCTGGGGGATTCCTTTATGGTTCTACTTGCTAAGCAAGACTGACACTCCCGGAGTCACTGCTTTCAGTATATGTATTTTACATTGACAGGAGTAACAGTGAATTTATCTCTCACTATCCACCCATTTCTTGAAGTCTTTGGAAAATTTAATGGCATGTACCTTTCTTAAATGTTGTTTTAATACAGTTCCTTCTCAACTGTAAGCCATTGTTTTGGATTTGCTTTTTGGTGCTGACATAGTACTTACGTTGAAAAAAAAGTGTCCTTTAGCCTGTACACTATGGACATCTAATATTTTTTTCTGGTGCTCAGTGTGTGTGTGTGTTTGTGTGTTTATAAATAAAAGTATCTATTTCTAGAACCTGAACAGTAGTTGCATTAAATTTAGCCATTCTAGCAGATGCGTGGTACTTCAGCAGGAAAAAAGAAGCATCAGCAGCATGCTCCTTCAATTCTCAGCATACGTTGCTTGCTCGCAAAAAATGGGAGTGCTAATTAGAGATTGGAGCAATGCTAGAGATTTTATGTTACTTTGTATTGTAACTTATTGCTGGAAGGCAAAAGAGAAGAAAAGATATTTTGTTCAATATAGTCTGCAGTCTTTGTCCTCCTGAAATGTATTTTTCTTTTTTTTTACTCCTCTTAAATTTGCAACAGGTAAAAGGTGTCAGACCTTAGCTCTCTTATTTTCCTTATTTTGCTTCCCTGTTATCCCTTCAGAGTCTTGCTTTCCTCTATATCTCTGTCTTTCTTTTGTTATTCTTTCTCTCTTTCATGTAAAGTACATTTGAATGCAAAGTCTGCTGTATTTAAACTTCTTTATACAAAGTATTCCCTGGAAATGTTCCACAGGCTAATTCCATTAATGTTTTCTTTTTCTTTCTTTTCTGTGGTGTCTGAAATCCTGATATTTTTCCCCACCCTTTTCTCACCCAGACACACCAAAACTCTTTCTTCCTACTCTACATGATAACACCAAAACATATGCTACATGTCCTGGAACAAATTCTCAACTCTTTTATGCTGCTCTTGGTACTTTATGTTTTAAACATGAACCAAAAAATAAAAGATAGCATGAGGAGGACATCAGGTAATAAACAGATATTCATTATGTCAATATCCATCATGAAAATATAAAATTGTTCAGCAGGACAGTGACTTAGTCAATTGCCATTGTGGGGAAAAAATAGATGAAGAGTGGGTGCATGTTGACAGCTCATTCCAGGATCATTTGGGTGGTCTAGGAATGCCTGCTCCTTCTATAATCAACTGGGAGAGACAGACACCTCCAGTTGGGTCTCTTCAGCCTAGAGAAAAGAAGGCTGCAGGGAGACCTTATAGCAGCCTTTCACTACCTGAAGGACATCTATAGGAAAGATGGGGAAAATCTTTTCAGCGGGGCTTGTTGTGATAGGACAAGGAGCAATGGCTTTCAACTAAGAGACGGTAGATTTAGACTAGATATAAGAATGAAATTCTTTACTGTGAGGGTGGTGAGGCACTGGAAAAGGCTGCCCAGAGAGGCAGTGGAGGCCCCATCCCTGGAAACATTCAAGGTCATGTTGGACAGGGCTCTGAGCAACCTGATCTAGATAGCAGTGTCCCTGCTCTCTGCAGAGGGGTTGGAACTAGATGATCCGTAAGGTCCCTTCTAACATAAACCATTCCATGATTCTAGGATGATTCTATGATTCTATTCAACATTAAATTACATGGGAGTATCTAACCACCAGCACAGAACTGGAAAGTCTGGGCAAGGAGCTATGGAGTCCAGGCTGAAATCTGGACCATGACAGCAATGAAATATTTGTTATACACAGCAGTTTGTGACCAGTCACACTGGAGTGAATGGAAAAACTTCCTTCATCTGTAGTGATCTTTTAGATCAGGCCTACTGTTCCCGCATACCAAAGGTAGAGCAATGGTTTTCCATAAGTCTGTTTCTCCTCTTCCTGATGTACTATGGCTCTCTACATATATTGCAACTTTAACTAGTCTCTCATGTATACGCAAAACATTCTTGTTGTTCAGTGTGTCACAGTAAAATAATTTGATATTTAAAAACCAAAAAGACCAACAAATATATTCCCCATGGAGCAGAGAATAAAATCCGAATCTTCATAGTACAACTTCTTAATACACTCTAGAGAAATAATCTGCCTGAGATGAAGACTAATTCAGGAAAAAACCCAAAGTTTTAAAATAATCAATCTTTTGTAAATAAGGAAACTGGAAATAATGACTTTGGGAATTCCTGAAACCTCCGTTTAGCAAGAAATATTGCAGTACGTGTATCAGAGGAATCCATTCAGCCACTGAAGAAAGTTGGCAAAACTTGAGAGGGTTTATTTTAAATTAATGAAAAGAATGGGTACTTTTCACATCATGCACAGCCTAATCTTTGGAAAATATGTAATCATGAAAAAAATAGCCTAAATCCAATATCTAGTCTACAAATTTAAAGTTGTTAAATAGTGATAGTGTCTAGTCCTATTGTTCTTCCTTGAGTTAAAATTATTTTTATATAAATTATTAGTTTCTCCTTGGATAGGGATTAACTGTCTTCCCATCACCTGACCATTTACAAGAAAACCTGTAATTGGAAATTAAACATCATGATAAAGGGTCATAAAGAAGCATTAGTAAATTTGAACTATAAAGATCTTAATCTTGGGGAATCTGAGTTTTAGGAAATTAATGTACTTAAAACAAGGAATAAACCTTGAAGGTACAATACTGAACACAGTTAATTTTTCTGTATCCTGTGCTTATTTTGTTGTAGTTGTTAACAAATACTTACACCAATTCCATCTACACAACTCTGAGAACAGATTGAAATCTGTTTTGTTCACTATCTGAATTCTGTTTATTCGGCACTTCACAGGAGGAAATCTCTGAATAACAGACAACCTGTCTTACATAGCTTATGTCTCAACCACTGACAAGTACGGTTGTCCAAAGAATCATTTCTCAGCCAGAATTATATCCAACTATAGCACAGCTTTCTCTTTCTAGCAACCCTAACCTAGTTTCACTCAGAGTGAAAATTTTTGCCATAGTGTCCTTTAGGAGCCTCTTTTCCATCCTACCTACTTCAGTTGGAGCGCTGGTCTTTCTCTTTTCTCAGCCCTAACCTTAATCTCAAAATTTTGCTTGCTCTCTAAGACAAGCCCATCTGTAGTGGGTGTGCTGAAAGAAACCTAGGGCAACCCTAGCATTAGGAACTTCATGGATTCAAGGATGCACATAGTGTTAGTATCAGGGTTTTGGTTTTGATTAGGAGAAGGAGAAAGCCTGGAATTCAGCTTGGAATGGGTCTGAAATGGCAGTGCTAAAACAAATGTACTGCTGCCAAAGCAGCTCTTCCCCAAGGAATCTCCAGTCCTGGGAAAGTCTGGGGTGTGTAGGAGGAAGCTCAGAGCTCCAGTGGGAGTAGGGCTGAATGGAGGTGACCAAAATAAGGTGAGGAATAATAAATGTTAGCGTTGTTTTTTTTTCCCTAAGGAACATTTCATTGTTTAAAGGTCCAGGCCTACAGACGAGCCATGGGTTAGAATTTTAATTAAGGCTAGGGTAAGTACTACAGCTAGGATTCAGGTTGTGAGAAAAAAAAAGCCAAGAACTGCAGCTGGATTTGATCTGGCAACAGCTACCAAAGGAAAGCGCTGACTGCAAAAACATTCTCCTCAAAGAATTCTTTATCCATGAGAATTCAGGTGTGCCTTTTGCAAGGCTGAGCACGGTGTTGAAGGTAGAATCACAGCTGAGAGGAAGAGCAAACTCTGGGCTTCCATTACAGTGGAACTGGAAGGGTTCTACTAAAAGTAAAATAGGACTGCCAAAGTTTTTTTCTCTGGAGACCATTTACTATTTGGAAAGTTAATGTTCCCTTGGTCTGTGACTCAGCCTAGAGTTAGAGTTAAGGTTAGGATTACAGTAAACTCAGGTTTGGTTTGTGAGAAAGAAGCCCAGAGGTCTATCTGGACCCAGCTTGGAATTAGGCAAAGAAATCAAACTGAGAACTGCCAGAAGAACTTTACTCCCAGCAGTTTTTCATTGAAGCAAAGACCGGGGATGCTGTGTGTAAGGACCAGGTTAGGGTTATAGATAGGATTAAGGTTATGTGTGAGAGAAAGGCCATAGCTTCACTTTAAGGTGTCTGAAAACTTTTTGCCAAAGGCAAGTTCCTTAAGGCAGATGATTCTGCCTTAAGGCAATGTCTCTGCAAAGTCTCCAGTTTCTGGGCTTTCTGAGCTCATATCTGTACTTGGTGACAGACTATAAATGGCTGCTCAGGAAAATCTAAGGCTACCAAAAGATTCCTCTTCAGATCAGTTTTTCCTCTGGGACTGGCCTGGAGTGTCATGTCTAAACTGTCATTAGAGTCAGGCGGGGTTAGGGCTGAAAGAATGAGAAAGCCCAGAGGAAAAGTTGCAGGGAGTTGGAAGGCTGCTTCTGAAGAAAACAAAGGCTGAAGACAGTGGAACCTTTCGGTCTTCTCTCAACGATAACACTCATCTCACCCAAACACTGGGCTGAGCCTTGCAAAAGACACCCAGATCCTCACCAGCAGAGTGTTCTCCAAGGGAGAATTTCTTCCGTCATCCTCTCTCCAGTCTCGCAGACTGCTCTGCCTGGCTTTGCCTTTCCTGCAGCCCATGCCGACTCTAGCAGATGAATATCTAGACCTGCTTTTTGTGACCCCTTGTTATTTGTGATTATTTTATTCTGTCACTTTTACAACGTGATGGTAGCTCTTAAGATTCCAAATCAATCTGATTTTTTTATTAGCTTTATTTTGCTCTTTACATGTGTGCAAGTTTATGCTGACTCTGACTTCAATTTATAACTGCCTTGTTTCCAGCTTTCTGTGAAACAGAATAAAATGTCAGCAGGTGACAACCTGTGCTTTCTTGAAGTTATTCTATAATTTAAAATTGCTAAATGTGGACCGATGTCTGAGTTCACTGGTTTTCCCTTAATAAAACACTTAATTAATTCTTTCTAAAGAACTTCAATTATTTCTACAAGCCATTATATTAGGTGTGACAGGGACAAGCATTTACGGTGTTTTACTAAATCACAGAATCACAGAATCACAGAATGTTCAGGGTTGGAAGGGACCTCTGTGGGTCATCCAGTCCAACCCCTCTGCCAAAGCAGGAACACCTACAGCAGGCTGCAGAGGACCTTGTCCAGACGGGTCTTGAATATCTCCAGAGAAGGAGACTCCACAACCTCCCTGGGCAGCCTGTTCCAGTGCTTCGTCACCCTCAGAGGGAAGAAGTTCTTCCTCATGTTCAGACGGTGCCCATTGCCCCTTGTCCTGTCGCTGTGCACCACTGAAAAGAGTTTGGCCCCATCCTCCTGACACTCACCCTTGAGATATTTATAAGCATTTATTAGGTCCCCTAGCAGCCTTCTCTTCTTCAGGCTGAACAAGCCCAGCTCCCTCAGCCTCTCCTCATAGGAGACATGCGAACTATAGTGTACGGTCAAACAAGGCTGTCTATCTAACGTTCACAGTGTGGCAAAAAGGAATTTTAGAAGAAGGGTTAGATGCTTACTTAGCTGTAAATCTTTATTAATAAAAAAAAATAATGAAAAGCAATCCTGTATTCACTCACAGATATACGCAGACTTTGTTCCAAGACTTTGTTTATTCTTCTTTACAAATATATACATATTAATTAGATGCTACGGGTTGTCAGAGAACAGTACAAAACACCTCTTAAACTCTGTAGTTCTTTGTTACCTTTCTAATTAACGTTCAAGAAACTTTAATGTAGTTACCTGTAATGTTTGAGAAAGAATGTCCAGATACTTTTAATCAAAATCCTACCTAATTCTGAGACCATACTTTAAAACAATAGTGAGATTTGTAATTATTCTGCCTTGGCTGCCCTTTGTAAATATCACAGTTACTCTTTTTGAGGTATCTTCTACATAGTTTGTGGTTCTTACAGGTCATATTTTTGTCTGAGTTTGGGCAGCATTTGTTATATATATTTCATTTGTTATTTAACTAACACATACATGATGCTTTCGCAGTTTTTTCAGCCTTCCAGTCTGTCTTCTGTACTTCATTGATAAAATATACACAATATCTAAACTCTTGGAGAATGCCTAAGTGCCTTATTTATTCTAAGTATTAAGGGTTGAAAGGCAGTTTTAGTTAACTCCAGATTAAACTATGGGATAAGGCCTTGGAGGGAAGAGAGGCCCAAGAAAGCTGTTTCATATTCAAGGATCACCTCTTCCAAGTTGAAGAGTAGTCCACCCCAAAAAGCAGGAAGTCAGGCAAGAATGCCAAAAGGCCTGTGTGGATGAACAAGGAGCTCCTGGTAAAACTCAAACATAAAAATGAAGTGTATGGAAGCTGGAAGCACGGACGAGTAACCTGGAAGGAATACAGAGACAATGAGCATGTAGAAGCATTTATAGGAGAGTCAAAGCCCAGATGGAGATGAATCTTGCAAAAGATGTCAAAGGCAAAATGAAGGGCTTCTATAAGTACATAGGCGACAAAAGCAAGATGAGGGAAAATGTGGGCCGGCTGCTGAGTGGGGCAGAGACCGTGGTGACATGGGATATGGAAAAGACTGAGACACTGAATGCCTTCTTTGCCTCCCTTTTTGCTAGTGAGGCCAGGCATCAGAAATCCCAGAGACCAGAGGGGAGAGGCTGGAGAAAGGAAGATGTACCCTTGGGGGCAGAGGACTGCATTCTACTAAGCAAACTGGGTGTACATATGTCCATAGGCCCTTATGCAATGCACCCAAAAGTGATAAGGGAGCTGGCTGATGTCATTGCGAGGCCACTTCCAATAATCTTTGATCAATCACGGCAACCGGTAGAAGTGTCTAAGGACTGCAGAAAAGGAGATATCACACCTATCTTCAAGAAAAGCAAGAAGGAGGATGCAGGGAACTACAGGCTGGTCAGCCTCACCTTGATCCCTAGGAAGGTAATAGAGCAGCTAATCCTGGAAACCATTTCCAGGCATATGATGGACAAGAAAGTCATCAGAAGGAATCAGCCTGGATTCACCAAGGAGAGGTTATGCTTGACCAACTTGTTAAACTTTTATGATTAAATCACTGGTTCAGTAGATGAGAGGATAGTAGTGAATAGTGTCTATCTAGATTTCAGTAAGGCTTTTTATGCTGTCTTCCATAAGGTGCTCATAGAGAAGCTGATGAAGTATTGGCTGAATGATCAGATGGTGAAGTGGACTGGAAGCTGTGCCACTGATCACTATACTCTGGGCCAGGGCATTCAGCCAAAGTCTAGTTGGAGGCCATTAACAGACAGTGTACCTCAGGGGTCAATGCTGGGTCTGATCCTGTTTCACGCTTTCATTAATGATTTGGACAGTGGGGTAGAGTGTACCCTCAGCAAGTTTCCTTATTACACAGAACAGAGATGAGTGGCTGATACAGCAGAGGGTTATGTTGCTATCCTGAGCGACCTCAACAGCCAGGACAAATGGGCTGACAAGTACCTCATGAAATTCAGTAAAGAGAAGTACAAAGCCCTGCACCTGGAGAGGAATAACTCCATACATCAGTATATGCTGGGAGCTGACTGTCAAGGAAAGCAGCTTTGCAGAACAGGACCTGAGAGTCCTGGAGGACAACAAGTTGAAAATGGGTGAGCGTGTGCCCTTGCTGTAAAGAATGCAAATAGTATCTTAGGCTGTGTTAGACAAAGTATTGCCAGCAAGTTGAAGGACATGGTCCATTCCCTCTGTTCAGTACTGGTGAGGCCACACCTGGAGTACTGTGTCTAGTTCTGGGCTCCCCAGTACATGAGAGATATGGAGCTACTGGACAGAGTCTGGCAGAGAGCCCTTAAGATGATTAACGGACTGAGACACCTCACATATGAGTAAAGACTGAGACAGCTGGGACTATTCAGCCTGCGGAAGAGAAATCTCAGGGGGAATTTCATCAATGTGTACGAATATCTGAAGGGAAGGTGTAAAGTAGTCGGAGCCAAGCTCTTTTCAGTGACAGGACGAAAGGCAATGGGCACAAAATGAAACACAGGTAGTTACCTCTGAACATCAGGAAACACCTTTTTACTGTGAGAGCGACCAAGCACTGGTACAGGTTGTCCAGGAAAGTTGTGGAGTCTCCATGCTTGGAGACACTCAGAGACCACCTGGACATGGTCCTGAGCAACCAGCTCTTAGCAGTCATCAAAGTGTATTCACAGACAAATTGCTCTCTCAGGCATCCTTGGAAACAATTTTCTTCCCTAGTTTTTGGATTGGGAAAGAGGAATTCCACATAAATGAATGTAATACCACTGATTAATGGATTACTTGTAATTTGCACATCTCAAGACACCTGTGAGAAGGGAAAATACACCAGTAACCTGTGCTTCATAAAATCATAAAATCATTAAGTTTGGAAAAGACCTCTAAGATCATCAAGTCCAACCATCCACCCAACACCGCCATGCCTACTAAACCATACCCTGAAGTGCCATATCTACATGTTTTTTGAACACCTCCAGGGATGGGGACTTCATCACTTCCCTGGGCAGCCTGTTCCAATGCTTCACAACAGTCTAACCCTCCCCTGATGCAACTTGAGGACATTTCCTCTCATCCTATTGCTAGTTACTTGGGAGAAGAGACGAAAATTCACCTCACTACAACCTCCTTTCAGGTAGTTGTAGAGAGCCATAAGGTCTCCCCTCAGCCTCCTCTTCTCCAAACTAAACAGGCTCAGTTCCCTCAGCTGTTCCTCATCAGACTTGTTCTCTAGACCCTTCACCCACTTCGTTGCTCTTCTTTGGACACACTCCAGCAAATCAGTGTCCTACTTGTCATGAGGGGCCCAAAACTGAACACAGTATTTGAGGTGCAACTTTAGCAGTGCAGAGTACAGGGGCACAATCACTTCTTTAGCCCTGCTGGCCACACGATTCCTGACACAAGCCAGGATGTCTTTGGCCTTCTTGGCCACCTGGGCACACTGTTGACTCCTGTTCAGCCAGTTGGCAACTAACACCCCCAGGTCCTTTTCCACCAGGCAGCTTTCCAGCCACTCTTCCCCAGGAGTGACCCTACATTTCATCATAGCAGAGTCTACATACCTTCTTTCTTGTCATGGTCAGCTGTGTTAACATTGTTTATCCCTCAATTTTAATTGCTACCTACAAAATATTTCTCTGAAGTTACACAATCTGATCATCTGCAGCCTAAGGTTTGGTGAGTATCATGTTGTTTTGGCTTATGCCAAAACTGCTCATAGCTCAATATCCCAGCAGTTAAAAAAAGTCATTTAACAGAGGATTAACACACTTACAACATCTTCTCTGTTAAGGTAGGGAATTTTAACTTTAAGAGGATCTAATATGAACTGCTTGTCAATATTAGATGTTTATACTGAAGTTCAGTCTATTGTATGAGCTCAAGGAGAGCTCAGGAACTGCTCATTGCCACTCCTGCACTGGCTTCAAGTGATCAGATCTAGATGTCTACATCTGAACCAGCTTGTCTTTTTATTCAGTCAATGGAGGGAAAATGACATTTCTAGGCATGTTTTATTTTATCTTAACATAGATATCTAAATTAGATGCAATAAATTTATTTTACATGTGCCTAGTTCTCTACTATAATTCTGTAGAAGATCAAAGTGTAGATCTTTGAAGTTAGGACAGCTGAATTAAACTCTTTATTTCTGAATGATTACTGAACAACACAAAAGCAGAATGAACAAAGAAAATACAGTGGAAAGAATTTTGGTGGTGTTAAAAGCCATACCAGAGGAAAAGTTCTCTAGAAATATGAGACACAAATGTGTTATGGTTTGGCTGCGGCCGGCAACAAAAGCGCCATGCGGCCGCCCCTCCCCCCGCTGGGGTTCAGAGGAGAATGGAAAGAAACAGGCAGAAACTGGTGGGTCGGGATAAGGCAGTTTAACAGATCAGCAAACAAAGGGAACAGGAACAACAACGATACAGATAAGGAGAAAACACAACACAAACTGCAGAGCCCAGAGAGCCGCTCTCCTCGACTGCTGCCGCTGCGCGCTCCCGAGATGCGAGTTCCTGCCACCCAGCTCCCCCCCACCAGAACCCAGCATGACGGCACGTGGTATGGAATACCCTGCTCTGTTTGGCCAGGTGGGGTCAGCCCGCCCGGCTGTGTCCCTTCCTGGATTCTGGTGAAAATTAACCCTCTCCTGGCCAAACCCAGGACAAAATGTAAATTAAATTCAGCTTGGCACAGGGAGAAAATTAACTATGGAAAAGTGTTGTAGAAAGGCGAGCAATACCATTTACTATGCTAAAAGCTGAATATGGCAAAAAGATGTTTGATTAACAGTAGCTTGGAGGACTTTGACAAGACAGTTGTACAACAATAAAAATATTGGTTGGAAGGCACTTCCAGAAGTCATTCTTTTGAAGCTTCCGCAAAAGTAGGATCTTTGTCAGCAGTAGATCAAATCAGTTATTGCTTTCTCTACCCGAGTCATGGTTACCTGCAGGGCTGGAGTTTCTCCATAGCCTCTCTGAATGTCTTATTCCGGTGCTGAACATTGACAGTTCTTTGTGCAGTGCTATTAACATTTTATATCTTAATGTTAAGCTGAATGTTCCATTCCTGATCTTGCAGTTATTGAACTTGTTATTTTGTCTGACACTACTGAAGTTTAGTTCCCTTATGTTTGTAACTCCCTTTCAAGCAACTCTAGATTACTATTAGATTACTTTTTATCCTTCTCTTCACCTTGATAAACAAGTTTATCTCCCACAGTCTCTTGTTACAGGACATGTGCTCTGTATCCTCCTCATAGCCCTCTTCTAGACCTACTTCATTTTCTCCACATCCCTCTTGAAATGGGGACAACAGGAACATTATCACCACAGCAGCCTCCCCAGCACCGGGTAGAAGGGAATAGCAACTTCTCTTGATGTTCTGGTCACACTACTAATGTATTTAGCATGCAGTTTGCCTTAGTTGTAAGAGGAATGTGTTATGGCTTGCATTCACAATAATTTTAATTTTAAAGTAAGTTTAAAGCAAATTTCAGTATTCAGCAGGACTCCTACTCAACCAGTAGAAGGCATCAAAAACTTCTCCACGGATCATATTCAGAGAACAGCATGAGAATTTACTCTGTGAGACCAGAAATCTAGGCATCACAGTTGCTAACAAAAAATAAAGGGAAAAAAAAAAAGGTTAATGCATCTGCAAACACATATCTTTATTAATAGGACTCACACAATGCATGAGGTTGGAAGGGGCCCCTGGGTGTCATCTTGTCCAGTCCCCCTGCTCAAGCCCATTCTTACACCTCATTATTCCTGTGAATGTTATTTCATCTGGGTTCTCTGTTCTATTTCAAGATCCACAGAAGAGCACCAAGAGTTTGTTAGTACTACACTACAGTTTAATGAAGCCTCTAGCCCAATTCTTCTGACGTGGGAAGAGAGAATTTGGAAGGGATCAATGTAATCAACTTAGTACTGAAAGTAATCAAAGTAGTGTCATTATTCCCAGTGTCTGGGCGTACGTAGTGCACAGAGTTGTGATATCCTTTCCCCTCTGCAGATCATGTTTTTTCTCTGTCCATTCAGTGTTTCATTTGGTGACTCTGAGCCCCAAGATGCCTAGACTTTCATTTCACATTAAAACCCTCAGTGATTAAGCAAGTGAATAGTTTGGAATTAGGCATTTACGGTGTCAACAAGCTCTCAATCAAGTTATAATCCAGGACAATTCAAACTGAGAATACATTTTAAATTAAGTTTACACAATAATCTTCACATAACTTGTTTATTTTAGCCATTGATATGTGTCAGGCAATAAAATGCCTGCCGCATTGCAGCTCTGAATACAACTACCTGTGTGCAATCAAGATCTAAACATCAGATTCCAAGCTATAGATTCACCCTTTTAGACAAGGCAAGCAATAGATTTGGTCACTTTACAGAGAGGATGTTTTACAAACCGTCTATTTAAAAGGTAATTTCCAGTGATTAAGGCCTTAGGGAAAGTCGTACTGTCATATGTGAAACTAGGAGATTGAAAAAAAAATACAGAGATGAAAATGACAATGAGTCTTTGTCAGGACTTTTGATAGTCTCAGATTGTACTTTTATTATTATTACATGTTGCCTCCTTCTCAGTATAGCTTGTGAACTTTCTATTTCTTCTTTTATGAAGATAAACCAATATTTCTTCCAAATGAGACTTAATCTTCCTTTATTTTATTCCATAATTTACAATCATCCTTCCTTTTATTATTCCAGGTAATTCCTTCCCCTCCTTGGTAGCTGTGCCCTTTGAATATTTGTAGACTATCACACACAGCAGTTTGCTTTTTCATAATCCTTTCTGAGACAGGAAGGAGTGCAGAACTAACTGCTGTATTTCATCTGTGCTCGTGAGAGCCCGGGACAAAGAACTTCACAGTTGAATGACATGCCACCTTTTCTGTCTGGTCAAAAACTGCAGTGTATCATGACATTTTGTGATTATACTGATACTAGTAGAAAATCATGGCTTCTTAAGACAATAATAACTTCCTTGTCCTTGTCCACTCAAGCTTTTAATTCAGTTTAAAATGTATTGGCATTGTTAGTGGCAATTCAGCCATAAACTGTTCTGATTTTTGAGATGCATATGTCTGAACAATTGCTTACTGAAATGTCACTTCAGTAAAAATCTGACTACATATGCGACTGCAATGCATCTTATTGTTTTCACACATTCATATATAAATTCATATATAAATATTCTTTTCACAAGGGTGTGTAGTGATAGGACAAGGGGGAATGGCTCTAAACTAAAAGAGGGCAGATTTAGATTAGATATTAGGAAGAAATTCTTCACCATGAGGGTGGTGA